>Ga0308160_10000206_pt1 | contig 147597 bp, 275 predicted proteins | sample PhyFR1_FD_201036 | JGI IMG/M metagenome (GOLD analysis project Ga0308160, IMG submission 201036) | Phyllosphere microbial communities from UC Gill Tract Community Farm, Albany, California, United States - DLSLF.R1 | ecosystem: Host-associated > Plants > Phyllosphere > Unclassified | place... | reverse complement strand
CCAGTAAGTTTGGGCACTCTATCACAAGCTCAAAGATGAAAGCAAGCAGTTGCCCAATAAGTTCAAAGATTTCACCTTCCACTAGCTGTTCTCCAAAAACACAGCCCGAGCAAAGCCACGAGGAGTAAGAGATCTTAGCTGTTTAGTACGAGCAGACTTACCTCCCAAGTACTTCCATCCCCAGAAGAATCCGCAGTGGTCTACAGGCTTTTTAGCAGGCATCTTGAAGCCATTGCCAGCCCAGATACACGTTTTCTTGGTGTATCCATCACATACAGGCATCTTAGGATGAAAACTACCTTCTTCTGGACTCAGATAGCCACCATACTCATAAGGATGGAAGTAGTAGTCAGGTTTACGCCATTCTGTTGATAATTTCCCAACAGGATTCTCCAGATACCAAGGACAATCGTATAGATCGCCCAAATAAGGAATCAAATCTACGTTACTTCTCGCCAACTGCATCTCTTGCTCTGTCCTGACGTGCTGATCTCCAGATTGAGCAAAGAAAGTACAATCAGGATATGCAAACATAATATCTGGTACAGGTAAACCCATTTCCACACGTTTTTCATCGAAAGATTTGTCAATCCAGAGATTAACGTAGTGAAGGTTAGGGTGCTGCATCTTAACGAAGTATTCTCCGTGGTTCCCCTCGTCTGCATTGAAGCAATAGACAGTGTGACCTGCCTTTGCATAATCATACCCTGCAATTCCACTACCATCGAACAGGGAGAATACAATCATTCAGCAGTCTCCCACAAACCAAAGGCAATACCATCCTCAACACTAACTTCGCCTATGGCTTGGCAGTTATTGCATACGAGGAAATCTCCATCGTAAAACCAATCCTTTTTGACAGAAGAAGTGGTGATAGTTGTATCCGCAGCAGCACAGATATCACAATGAATCCAGTTACATTTTACTTTTTGCATTTAATCTCCTCAAGAAATCCCCAGCCCACAAACTTCTCCAGGCTTTTCTTTGTATGGTGAGACTTATACCAACCACCTGATTGATCCTCTGCCTCAACTCCAGTTGTTTTGTTCAAGCGATACTTGCGACCAGCCGCACCAATCTTACCAGTAGAAACGAAGTATTTCACATTACTCTCCTTTGTATGGTCTGCAATTATGCTGATTCTTTTTGAATCGCTCTATGTAATCTGTTTTTCCCAAAGAATGATACAGGTTGACTACTTTGAAGTAATTCTCCCAGGCATATTCTCTAAAACGTCCCGATGTGATCGAGGTACAGATTTTCATTAATGCTATCATAAAACTCTTCTCGGGGTCAATCTCAAAATCATTAGGAATCTGAGAACGTTCTAAAGCCAGCACACAAGCCTCTTCGTAAACACCCAATAGACGATATTCTTCTTCAACCTCAAAGAATTTATCCATAGAGGTCATCACCTCAGCACCTTCCACCATATAGTACCGGAATGCGGGTTTGTCGTAAAGAGCAATTGCATCGTGGATATCATCGTGCTCGTAGATGTAGTTTATACCATCACCTGAGAAAAACTCTCCGCTGGATACATTCAACTTAGGGTGAGAGTAGTTGTAGGTTTCTTTCATACGCTTCTGGTAGATATCTTGGAGATCCTCTGGAATCTCAGCACCTAAGCTACGCATAAAGAGAATATCTTTCATTGTTTTCACAAAGTGAACAGAATTTTTCTTATAACGATGAGACATTTTAAGGAGGTAGAGGATGTTCAGAGGAACACACATACCTAAACCATCTGTCTGAATCTTTAGCTCACTATGGTTTGCATAACTCCAAACAAGAATATCGTGACCACTACTGCCTTCCTGAGCAATTTCATATTCTTCGATCAACTGACCATCCTTTCGGATTAGCCCCTTGTTTCCCGAGCGAGTCACATTATATCCAGCACACTCTGATCGATAAGATACGTTGGCCCATTCACGTTCTGAGCAGATATAGTCGATATCTAGCATAGTTTTACGGAGTTTGATGCCCTCTGGAACGTATTCTAGTAGTGCCTGACTGCCAATGATAACCATATTGTCCTCCTGTAGAAATGAGAAATCCCGCCGAAGCGGGATTATATTAATGCTGCTGTACGGAGAGAATCTCTCCTTTAGCGAACGATTCCTGCTTAGAAACTACTTTACCATCTTTGAAGAAATAAGCAAAGCGTTTTTCAGTTGCCAGATCTTCGTAAAGGACTGCATCCAGGTATGAGAAAGGGATGATAGTATTGTTGTTGATAGTGATTAGATCGATAGTCTTAGTGTTATCAATCTTAACTTCATCACTACGAGTATCAATAATCAAACCTTTTACTCGTGTGAAGTGATAAGTCTTACCATCGTTATAGATCAGAGTAATCTTACGATTTGAGTTTTCATTTACTTTTTCCACTTTAACCTCCTCAACAATTCCTACCCGAGACAGATCATCTTCTCTGTATGCGTTATATTCGCCATTATCCCAATCTACCTTTATCGGATGAGTTTGATAATGACTCTCAAATACCTCCCTGATTGTGCCTTGGCACATTGGGTTGTTAGAGTCAGTATTTTTATTCCCGTGATACTGCGAACCTACTGCAATCACTACACGATCACCTTTCTTAAACATATTACCTCACTTACTTAGTTGATAAAAGTTTTCAAACTGATCCCGAGTTACAATCTCAGGAGCACCAATAGTACCTGCCAGGAACGGAGGTTCCGGCATCATACGGTTGTTGATGAGACAATCTTCGCCTCGCATATAGATGCCAGTTGGAGTTTTGACAATAGTACCCTTGGTTTTAGTGGAGAACTTAATCTCTCCATCACGATCCCGCATTGCACACAATGCACCCTCAGGCCAATCAAAACCAGCATTCATAATCTCTTGTACTAATTCCATTATTTCCTCCGTGCTAAATAGATAGTTAATCGGGTTAGAGGTCTAAAGACAATGTAGATCAGCAAGAGAATAATCACCATCGGCAACCAAAATACAGCAGGCCAGAAGTTATTACTTGCTAAATCAACACACTTATCAGTATCCACATCATTATCTGAGTTCTTCTGCTCATCATACAGATCCATCATATAAAATACAATCATAAAAAATGGAATCAGAATGACGTAGGTGAAGAAGGGGTGGAAAACCACCCAATCAAAAATAATCATCGTACTACCAGTGGAGCGTGATCATCCTTAGGACGAGAGGCTAGGTATTCGTTGTACTTCTTGATACTCTCCAGGGCTGCTTCGCGGTAGGTGTTTGCTGTCTCTAATCTCCAACTAGGATCAGCTTCTACTTTGACAAGCTCCTGATAAAGGTTTTCATAATAAACATACATCACATCCCCATTGGACATATGATCGCCATTTGTTGCTACGATACGGAAAGAAGGGCAATCGCTATTATCGTCATCTTCAAGTTTAACAATATCCCCTCGAATCAGGCCATCTTCCTGATCTCGAAGAATGAAGTTTCCATTTGGATCGAAACCATTATCTTTGCAGTAATCTTTAAACTGAGTCATATGTTCTCCTTAAATTTTGAGTTTAGAAGCCAGAGGCTTATCGTAGTTTGGGCTAAAGGTGTGTAGCTTGTCATAAGCATTAAACGCTGTACGCGATGCCTTAGGGCAGTGAAATACCTTGGCTTGATGCTCACCGTGCTCTTTTCCGCAGTGCAGGCACAGGTACTGAGTCTTATCGTTCATCTTTATTCTCCGATTCTACAACAGCCGCACGAACAGTACGCACAACATCGCTGGTAATAGCACCACAAAAGAAAATCCAGATAAACGTAGAGTTTTCTACATTAGGGAAGAAAAGATACTGAGCAAGCAGCGCCATTGCTACCCATACTGCCATTCCCCACAGAAAGCCTTTAGTTTCTTTTTTCATTTGCTACTCCTTAGTTATTAGTGAAAGTTCCAAGAGTGTAAGGTGTTGCTCTTACTTTTCCAATGATGCCACATTCTGCATCCAAGAACAAGTACTTAATGTCAAAATAAATCTTATCCGTCATATCCTGCACGAATCGAGATCGAATCACTTTAAAATGATTACCTTTTTCCACGAAAGCCAGCTCTGAGTGTTTCATAGCTTCCATAAATGATTGATGGTTATCTTCGAAGTTACCGGACTCAGATTCAAGGTAACACAGTTGACCGTCTCTTGCAAAATAAATAATCATCGAATTGTCTCCGCAATACAAGCAAACGAAATAAGAGAACCCAAAAGAAACCAGATAGCCACTAGGATTCTACATCCATCTTCCCACTGGAAGAGACTTAATGATAGCCACTCTCCCTGGATAATACAACCCATAAACCAAAGAAAGTAAGGAGGAACCAGTACAATCAAGGCCCAAATAAGGATGCAACCAAAGAATTCTTCCATTATTTTCCTCCTGTTTTATACTCGTCAAAGCATCCAAGCAACGTCATACCGCCTTGGCTGGTAATTAGGGCATACTGGCAACCTGTCTTGTGATCGGTAATAACGTAGTCCACCCAACCAGACACCCGCTGCTGTTCCATACGTCCTGCTTGGAAACTACCGTTCTGTAGTGGATCAATTGATGTTGCTCCACCGCTATCTGCATCAGAACAAGCAGTGATACACAGTAAAGCAATACCCATAATAATCTTTTTCATTTGAAACCCTCCCCTCGTAAGAAATCTTTTACTTTTTCAATACAGTTAAAAGTTTTGACTGTAAAGTAGTCCCAATGCCTGCCGTATGAACGAGGGTTATCCCCTTCCATCCATTTCTTCACGTAGAAATATTGCAAGCGTTCGTGTTGAATAACCTGATATCCATCCTTCTGCCAAAGAATCATTCTACCTCCCCAATACTTTCTGCACTTCCATCCCAAGCGCCTATAACATCTTTCAGAACTGATCTTCTCTCACCGAAGTATTCAACCATTTCATCCAGAATATCATCTGTGCTGACAGAGTATCCAATAGTGTTTGCATCAGCACGGTTACAATAGATGCTCAGCCACTTGTGATATGTCATCCAGCGACCAACCATTATCGACGGAACCCGCGCTTACGCTCTGCAAGATTACGAGAGTAATTGCTACCATAATCCTTTCCACTATCCTTGTAGTAGAGTCCACGATCATCATCCTTAGATGAACGTTTCCCCATAGGGATCTCAACCACATATAACCGATTACCGAGTCCAGATGCATCTGTTGTTGTAATCTGCTTTAAGCTACTCATAATCACCTCTCTTGTTTAGACAAAAGCATCTTACCTAACCGAGAGATGAGATGCAAGCATTATTTATAAACTTAATGAGAAATCTTCGGACAAGTCATCACTCATTTCCTGAGTAAAGCCGATATAGTAGAGCGTTGCAGCCGGAGAAGTCTGACCTAATAGTTTAGTGATCCTTTCGATAGGTACACCGTTCTCAAACAGAATTCTTCCTTTGCTCTTGCGTGGAGTATGAGTTCCCACTTCTAGTAAACCGCTTCTACGTCCTGCTTTGCCATAAGCTTCCAGTACTGGATTATGACTAATAGGAGCGCCCTTGGATCTCTTATCGGATAATGAGAATACATATTCTCCGAACATCTCTCGTCCAGAAGCCTCTTCAAGACGCTCTGAAACAATCTGACGCATCGTGTCTGTAATCAACACCTTCAAGTTCTTGCCTGTCTTTTGTTGCTTAAGGTGGACGTGTGTTGCTGATAAGGAAAAGTCACTCCACTTCAAAGACACAGCATCGGAGAATCGCAAGGCTGTTTCGTACTGCATAACCCACAAACCGTAGAACAGATTGGTTGCACGATTATCCTTGAGGATCTTCGCTACCTTCTTAACATCTGTTATAGATTTGAGTGACGCTACAGCTTTACCCATTTTGATTCTCCTTTCAAGTTGATGTAAGTAATATACTTACTCTTGAACCTCATAGCAAGAGAAATTATAAATATTCCTCACCCGATTTGTATCTGCATCCAGGAAAGTAGCCCTGCCATTGTCCCAAGAAATCTCTCCCTTGTAGTGGAAACTATAAACGTAGTTGGTGTCAGTACAAGCTAGCGTTTTGCTTCCGGCTGGGCCTTGAGTTGGGTTAGGCCCACATCCTGACAGAATAACTGCCAGTAAAGCAGCACCAATAATTTTAGTCATCTTCGGAACAGATTTCATCAATACCATCCTCCTCTTCCTCGTAAGTTTTATCCACAGACTCAAAGGAGTGCAGAACATTATCAAAGTACCCGCCTGATTTCTCATTTAAGGTGGCACAAGTTACACGGCTACCGGAATAAGAATCATTTTGAGACTCAGCATAGGCTTTAGCTACAGCAACCGCTGCATCCTCTTTATCATACATACCGAGAACACCTTCACTATGTTCCCAACCATCGCTCCAATCCCACCAAGCAATATAAATTTCCATAATAGGTTTCTCCTATCAGTTAATGTGTTTTTGAACGTAAGCTTTTATCAATTGCTCAAGCTCTGCGTTTGTGAATAGTGGAGGACTCTCTTGCATCAGCACTTCTTCCAAAGTCTTTCATCAATATACCCCTGCTCCACGATTTCCATTGTAGAAGTGGTTATCTGATAAATATCATTGGTGAGATGGTTAATAGCAAAGCTGACAGCCTCTTCCACTGAGTCAAAAGATTCCACGTAGTCCTTAGCACCGCCGCTAGGATAATAATTGTCAAAGGCAAACAGATGATATTTTTCCATTAGTCTACTCGCTCCACGATAGGAAGTAAATTATTACCCAATGCACCAGCAACCCACAACCGGAAAAGATTGTGCTCTTTTCGTAACTCTTTGTCAACGCCTTTCATACCGTTGTGAATGTACACGGGTAATCCCATTTCGTTGATGATAAAGATAACGTAACCTTCCTCCCAAGCTTTGTTCAGAAAGCACATCTGAGAAGTGTGTACGTGATCACCATCTTTTGCTGCATCAAAAGCAAACTCGGTTTCACCGTAGCCTGTTAACAACTGTCCGTCCTTATAATCAGAGAACGGATAGAACATTGCCATTTTCATAACACCTCCTACCACTTAACAATAACATTTTCGATAACATCCGACTCGCTACGAGAGTACAGATACACAACTTCAAAACCAGCTACCTCCAGCATACGTTTATACGGCTCTAACTCTGATTTCTGGCGGTATCTAGCGTAATAAGGAGGATCAACTTGAAAGTGATCTTCTGGAGACAGGTAGACTTCGAATCGTCCACAGCCAGCCGCTGACTCTATAGCACCAATAATATCAGCATTGATTTTATCTTTGTTAGCCTGGACAGACCGCTGACGTACTTCTTCTGCATTTACCAAAATTCCATCCCCCATTTATCCGTTACTTCAACACCCATTGCCACCTCGAAGGCCATACTGTACTGCCCTTTATTAAAGAACAGTTCAAACCTGTAGAAATGGTCGGGACACCTTTCTGATGTAAACTCTGTCGTCACTCCTGTATTAGGATTGAAGATCTTAGCGACACCATTAATCAGGGAAACATCTTCCTCTCGGAAGATCTCCCCTCTTTGTAGTAGTTTGTATCGTAGCATAGTTATTCGAAAATCCAAACAAGAACACCAACAAAACACCCAAGAATGAAAGCAAACCTGACATTTTTCCAGTCAATGTTAAAGAAACCTTGGATAAACATATTCCAATCCCAATTAACAAAGCTGATACCAAAGAGAACAACAAAGGCTAGTGCAAGCAGCCCAATAACAAACGCCAAACCAAAAGCCACCACTACACTGATGTTATGTATCAGTCTAATCATAAATCCTCCTTAGTAGAGTTCTGCCACTTCGTCAGAGAATCCGTAGTCATACAGCATAATGGTTCCACGCGAGTTCACGCCGCAGTTTGTTGGGTAGTCGTGCATACCGATATCAGATGCATTCAGATATCCATACTTGTCATCCACAACTTCGATACGCCCTTCAAACTTATGGAAGGCAGCAGCTTGAAAACTACTCACCTTCTCCAGCTTTTCCATTTCAACCCAGAGGAAATCAGGGTGATGGTTAATGATCTTAGCATAACGCAGACGTTCACGCTTGTTCATCTTTTCATATAAGACAACTTCTGCTTCATTCTGCGCTACACCGCGCCAATCCTTAGCAAACTTAACGCAGGTGAAACCTGAAAGACTATCGTAAGCAACACGGCTGCTGCCCTCACCAATCTCTTCTCCGCGAGAAACCTGCATCATAACTTCTGAAATACGATCACGTAAACGTTTAGCCATTCTTTCCTCCGTTCTACTCTAAAAAGGAGTGACCCACATCACTCCACCTCTTGTTCGAATACTACTCTAACATTCTTCAATGTACCTGACAAGTCCCGACCTTGTTTTTCTTTCAGTGCTTTCATTGCATCATCGAAAGTATCAAACGTTCGGTCGTAAGAATCACTGTAGCAGTGCTCTTGCAGCGTATGCCAAAAGAAGAATCGCTTGTATTTTACCTGAAACGTCTGACGTTCATCGCCCCAAGTGAAGCAAACGATTTGATATTTCATTACTCCTCCTTCCCGTCGATGTTACCCAGGTAGATCATATTACCTGCATTCATTTCTTCATTCAGGTGCCGGAGGCTTGTAAAGTTAGATTGGCTACCGTTCTTACTCAGGCAAGCCAAGAAAGTTGCCTCTACATCTGAGCTACCTTCCTGTAAAACCAACATCTCTCCAGGGATACGGCAACCACTCTGCTTGGTGAATTGGAACACATCTCCGAAACGTACTTCGGTAATATGAACAGTAGTAGTGGTAACAACAGTCTCAGTCTTCTTCATTTATTTCTCCTTAGAAGTGGATTTCAAGTTTGTTTGTGCCAACAGGTACTGCACGAGCACAACGCAGGGATTCAAAGTATCCGATGTAGCACAGATGGATCTGAGTTCGTTCACCTTCGGACGTTTCCAGCTTAATAGAAAACTGCCAGTAATCCTTATCAGACAGCCAAGGCTTATCTACAATATCCTTCATAACCTCAGATTTAAAGCGGCGTCCTGTAGTGACAGTAGGATGAATACGATCATTCCAAGCTCGATCATATTCCTCCGCGTAGCGGTAGTGCTCTTCGATTTCTACCAAAGCTTTTTCTACCAAATCAATGCTATCAAAGACCAAACCTAAGTCTTCGTTGTCACGATCTTCGTTACCAAAGGAATCACCAGTGGTGTAATCAATACGGATCTCATACTTCATCTTCTTCTCCTTTTACCGGATCGCCATCCAGACTTCCAATATAGAGTAAGTTACCATCTTCGAGATTGGATTTCAAGAAAGAAAGTGTAACCACAGAGTCAATACCGTTAGACTGAGGGATTAGGTTGTATCGAGTAGAGCAAACACCGTAATTGTCAGGTACACTCTCTCCAATAACCAGAAGAGTGTTCTCGGTGTAGCAGCCAATGGGATTAACCACTTTGAACACATCCCCATACTCCGCAGCCACCATAACAGCTTTAGTTTTCATCTCAATCCTCCTCTTTAATGTTTAGCATCTCTAACACCCACTGGAGGGTATTACATTGTGTCTGTAGTTGTAACCTAGCCTCTGATCCAAGTAGAGGGAAGGATGCTTGAGATAAGTCATCGTTTTTAACAGCATCAACCAATACAGAAAACCGCTTTTTAAATATCTCTGCTGCTTCTGGAGTACACTCTACACCAGTTGATCGACAAGGTAAAGCATAAACCTGAGAAATCAGCTTATCTCTGTCACGTTGATAGGCAGACTCTGAGGCTGCTTTGGCAATAATTGACTCTCGCTCTCGTTTTTGTTCTTCCACTTTAAAGATGAAAGAGAAGAGATTAGCACACTCTGTGGCAGTAAGAGAGGATGGAGAACTAGAATAACGAGCGTCACTCTCCCGATCATAGATCGAATACTGAGTACGAACTATTTCTAGCTTAACATCACCAATAATCAGACCATAACAAATTCTTCGGCTGTCCAATACAGAGTCCGTGCGTACTCTTGCTACCTCTACCGAACCATTCACAATACCTTCCTTGATCCTGGACAACATCTCAGAGTCAAACTGAGATTTATCCTCGGCAGGGATAGGCTTAGTGGTACTATCGTTCAACCCTTTTAAGAAATTAATCACATATCCTCCTAAAACTCTTTATTGTCAACGTAGTATTGAATGGCCTCAGCTAATCCCATACCACCCAAACTCCAGCCGTTAATGCAAACATACGTATCAACGATGAATCTGTCAATGATATTACCATCATCATCGTGCTTTGTCCAAGCCATTTTCTCACGAGAAATGCTCACCTGGTTGTTGACGATGAAATCAAACATCTCCTCTTTTGTCAACATTTGCAAATCCTCCGTCCTACGCAAGGGACGTAGTGTGACGGCTTCTCTTCGACAAACTCCGCTCCGTCTTTGGTAATAGGTAGTACGATCAATTTTCCCGTCTGGAATTTATACTGCGCTTTCATCCTGGATTCCATACAAACCAGTGCCTCAACAGGACTCTGGTCATTATCTAGGATTTCCACCCAACGAGATTCAGTACCGCTCTGCCATTCAATAACACACAGAAAATAATGTTTCATTTCTTTCTCCAAACAAAATCAGTACAGTAAGGATACACCAAGTAGACAGCATCGCCCTCATCATCTTTGACAATAAATCCATCTGAATACACTTCACCTCCGCAGACGAAATCCTGATCACCGCCTCCGGCTAGAACTGTATACTCCTTACCTTCGGTGAAGCCAAAGAACACTGCTCCATCGCAGATCAACACCTCACCTTTCTTTACCAAATTGTTATCACTTGTTACTGTGTTAGTCATCGTTCCTCCTCAAGGCTTCGCCTTAGTAACGCTTTGCGGGAGGCTTTGCCTCTTCCCGCTACGCTTGTTGCATCCGTTTAATACTACCTTCACTCTTTTTCCCGAAAGTTTATCAGAATGAGGTTGTAAGCGTCTTGCTCTGAAATGTTCCATTCCAAAGCTTTCTCTACCACCCAGATATCGTGGTCATAAGCTGTCACCTCTGCTTCCCAACACCAACAAGGATCTGGATGTTTATCTAGGTTGTTACAGTGGTTGATTGCTACTTGGCGTCTCTCCACCATATCAGACTTCTCTTTCTCCAGTGCTTCTCTTTCTGCTGGAAGTAATTTTCGAATGTGTTCATATCCTACCATCGCTTCGCTCCTCTTAACGTTCGGCACTTTGTGCCTCTCTTGTTGCATCCGTTAGATCTGTATGTGTACAATTTTCCGTACAGTCCCGAATATTTTGACGTGGCCCCTATGGTATACTTCCCGAAGAAAATATCAAGGGGTATTTCAATAGATTTTCCCTATTAATAAACCAGTATTTAGCCATAATATTTCCCGCCCCTACCCCGAAAATTTTGACGCCCTCATTGCCTATAAATTGCCCCGAAAAGTATCGAGAAAACAGACAGACTGCCTAACGCGGAATTTTGCCCCCGCCTCATTTTCAGATTTCAAGCCGTTCAAATATCACAATAGATTCAATAGCTTAGAAATTATATCACAATATCAGGAAGAAGTATATGATCATTTTGTGCTATCGTCCCATCTTCCCGAAAATACTATCATTTCTTTATTAATCAATAACTTAGAGAGTGGAGAATACCATATACCACTTTCAAGCTCGAATCGTTCACTAATCAACCAGTATTCACCTGACAACAGCGCAGCGTTCACTACCACAAACCGCTGAAAAGTGCAATTTATTCGGGATCTCAAAAAACGCACACTTTTACAGATAGACGCTCAGCATTTACCCCTAATCGGGGTATGCTTCTCGCCGCAAGATCATTCTACAAGTCTCTTGTAGACGCTCAACAACTAACGTTGTTTTCGTCCGCAAAAGTAACTGTGTTGATTATTAAATAAACAATAATAACGTTGTGTTATTGTCTCTTTGAGTGATGATTGATGTTATGATGATTGTCAATGAGGCTGTGTAAACACAACAATATAATAACGGAAAGAAACGATAACGTTTCGGTAGGAACGTTTTCCGGTTCCCACGAAGACACCGAAGAAAGCGAGAGCTTTTTGAGAGTGGTTTAGTTCCGTTATTATATTGTGCGTAAGGTGGAAGCCTCACGCCCAATAATGACACTGTGAAATTATCTTTCCCGAAAATGATAACGCTTCGCAATGATTCTTCCCGAAATGATTTCGTTATGAAACATTAACGACATAACACATTTTCTAGTGTGTTTAGGTTGTTGATTGATTGTAAACTAGTGTAATCATTCCCGAAAGTTATTATCTCACTTTGAATAGTGTCAATGCACATAGTAACGTGTAGTTATTATTACTTAGTTATCAATAAGATAGATTATCATTATGTTGGTTATTGTTGTATTGTGTTACTATCTCACATTGTGATTATCCTTCTGTTAGTGTTGTTAGTTGATAGTTATTATCACTTATTCACTATTATGCATAATTAGTCGTTAAGATGCATTAATGTTTGTTATCTCGTTGGATATGTGGGAAATGATAGATCATTGCACCTGCTAGGCTTCTTGTAACGCATTCTAAGAGGCTTTTACTGTTAGCTGTGTGTTGATATGGATTGAGAGAGATTCACCGTTTAAGCAGTTTTTGCATAAATACACTATGACGGTTATTGATAGGTAAAATCTATTGGAAACTCGCAGACAAAATAAAAGGGCTTTTCAGCCCCTTTGTGTTTTTTGGTTTGCTTACATAAAGCCAAACGCTTTACAAGCCTTATTTCTGCGTTCAATCACTTTTAGGATTGCTTCTAAATTCTGCTTTGTGATGTAGTTGCGATCCATTGCTTCCCGAACATTGACGCGATAAGCGCCGAACCCTTCACGAATAATTAGGATGTTATCCAGTGGGGTGATCATTACTCCTGCAACGTTCTCAGACAAGAAAAGCGCGTTTACTTCATACTCTATGTTTCCATCATTCACACTTTCGATCATAATGTCAGTGCGAACAGCCCAGGCGTAACAATCGTGAATCAGGGTTGTTTGATCTTGGGTTAATGTTCTGTTGCTGATTGCGTGAGTCAGAGCAGCCGCACCAAAAGTTTCCGCGATAGTGATAACATCGTTAAAGGTGGTAATAGCGAACATAATAAAACCCTTTTTGTTTGTGGGTTGCTGTATTGCTCCCCGATGAAAAGATTATACGACAAAAGCCCCTTTCGGGGCAAGTGTTTTGATCAACTAATCGTTATTCTTTTTCGAGTGCTCCAGCCTTATAGCCCAATGTGCGAACATCAAACAAGGCGTTGTCAATCTCGTTTATCTTCTGTTGAAAGAAATCCCGGCGGGCTTGTAGCTTATCATCTAGCTGTGATAGGGCTTGCGCTACTGTCTCGCCTTGTGCGTATACAGTGCCATTGTCACGCCCTGGCATATTGCCTGCTGATGCATTTGCAGACCAATAACCGCGCTTAGAGAAAAACACCTGAAAAGTGCTAACCTGGAAAACTTTTGTTTTTAATACGTGACAAAAACGGATCATTTTCTTTCGCCTTCTATTGCATCAATAAACGCGCTAACATCCATCGTAAAACCTAAAGCGCCAGACCGCTTGCAAGGGAGATCGCGCAAATACTCTATATTGCCTTCCATTGCTATAGCTGTTTCAAGGTCTCTTAATGCTTTGTGCAAGATATGTGAATTCGGGTAGTTTCCTTGTTTCATTCTATCACCTCATAGCCGATTGTTTCACACCAGGAAAGCGCTTGCTCTTTCGTGTCAAATCTGCAATTCTCTACAGCCTGATTCACCCGATAACCTGACATTATTTTCAGAGTGTAATCAACTTTGCGACGATAACGATTAGTGATTATTTTTACTCTCATTATTTCCACGCTTTAATTGATCTTTCTAGCTTAGGAATGCTAACTTTTAGCGCTAACATTACATTAACCTGCTTAGGCGTCCAGGTATCTTGATCCTGCAATGCTTGATAACGCTTCTTATCATATGCTAATTGCTCTTTTTTCCTTTTCAGGGTTAGTTTACCGTGCCAAGTAAAACCGCTAACAGTGTTATTCATTTTATCACCTATGAAAGAAGAGCAAAAGAACCGCCAATGATGAAAGGAAGATCATAGCGGGTGAAACGCTTGTACCGCATCCACTGAATGATCACAAAGGAAAGCAACTGTAAAGCGTCGATCACGTTGTTTGTGATGTTCACGCTTTCACTATTAAACATCATTTCGCCTGTTACGTTGAATGCAACGTTTGACACGTAAGCACAAACTACAGAGAACAAACAAGCCTTGATAAGGCTAGTCTTTGATAATGTCTTAATAATTGCTTTCATTTGTTACACCATTTGAGCCAAAAACCTATTATGCACTATTGCCCCTTTCGGGGCAAGCATTATCAATAAATGATTTTCTCGCAGGTCATAGCGTTATGATCTTTCATTGACATAGTGATCGAACCTGTGCGGAGATCCCAATCAAGATTCAGCTTTTGTGCGTGAGTTATTTCGAATTGTCCGAGATTATGATAGGCGTAATACTTACCTGATACGATTTCTAAGCCAGTGTGAGAGATTGAGATAGATTCTTGCATTTTGTTTTACTCTTTGATGGGTGAAATAAGATAGTAACATTGCCCCCTTTCGAGGGCAAGCATTATTTAATCTTTCTTTGCTTCTTTCCAGTGAGTCAGATTAATAACGCCTTTTGCTTTCATCTTCTCGATCAAGTCGCTTGCAGTGTTGAAAGAATTTTTATAATAAGTCACTGTGTCGCAATAGCCTGTAGCTTTATCCTCAAAATCTTCACAATGAATCTTGCCGATGATAAGAGAGTTTAAAACATAATGCTCACCAGTGAACCAATTATGCAAGTGAATCGAACAAGAAAAATCATCGCTCGGGCCTTCTGGCGTCATACACGCGATCAAATCCTCGCGCTCAACAACTAAACCCCAAACGTGATCCACATCACCAGGAGTTTTTACAGTAGCGTTTACGTTGATAGTTTTCATTGTCGATTGCCTTAATCTTGTGAGGGCTGGCACCATTGCCGCCCAACACAGATATAATAACATAACGAGGATTAAAGGCAACACTTTGATCAAGAATGTTTGAAATTCTTTTGAGCTACATCTAAATGATCTTTTATTGCTTTGAGGCTTGACATATGCGCCAAATGCTCTACCTTTCCTTTCTGGCAATGCTTCTTAGTTAGATGATATCGAGCCAGTAGACAAAGATAATCGAAATCGTTATCATTTACCAGTTTATTGCAAATACCGAAACGGCGGGATATTGGATAGCCTTTAAGAGGGTTAAACGCATTGTGACGATTAGCGCCCATTAACGATCATCTTCAATCAAAATTATTTCATCGCTGAAATGATGCGTTACCATCTCACAACCTTCATCAGTAATGTAATGAATTGACATATAATCGCCGTGATCAACTTCTGTGATCAGCAATGAATATTGCTCACCGAAACAGTTTTCACGCGCCAGGCGATCACCCGCTTGGATACATTCAGCCTTAATCATACGTGCTTTCATTTTGTTTTCCTTAGTGGTAGAAAGATAACAGCTTATCATTACCGCCTAGCGATTGCAAGCGGTAACACTAAACATTATCAATAACGGCTATAGATACCGATTGGATCAGTAGGGAAGTACTCGCCACCCGTAAACATTTCTGTTTCAAGCCAGATGTAACCACAAGGAAGGGTTTTAGCCTCTTTAACTACAGTGCAATAGCCGTGAATCTTGATTAAGTCGCCAGCTTTAATAGACATTGCGCGGAGGATTCCTAGTTTACGCATTTTGCTTTTTCCTTAGTGGTTAGCAGTATTGCCGCCCTTCTGATAAACATCATATCATAGTGAGCGACACGATCAACACTTATTTAAATCTATTTGCTCTTTCTTTTGCTATTTCTTTTTTGAACTGCTTAACATACACTTTATTAAAGTTCTGCAACTGAGTGAAAGCGATGTTATATAGCTTTTTCTCTGTCTGATACTCCGGCGTTACTTTGATGTGATCCGGCGTTAATCCCATTGCACCGCGTGGATATTTATCAAAGGCAGATCCTAGCAACTTGCAATCTTCTTCTAATTGTGCTTTAACTTTCTTTGCTTCTTCAAAGGTATAAGCTAACATTAATCACACTCCGCACACGAATTAATCAGACCAATAAAACCAGAAAGCAACGATACCATAAACAGCACCAAACTACCAGCGTTTTCGGTCAAAGGATCTTTAAAAATCATTGAGCAGACGAAAGCAATAATAGCGATGATGAATGAAAAGCGCATTTTCTGATTCCTGTCTTTGTTTAGGCTCTATTGCCTCAGTCCGTATATAATAGCATAACCAGCTTTAAGATCCACTATTGTTTTGTAAAGATTGTGGAACTATTCTCATTACCAGAATAACAGGTATCTCCAGTGTGTTTCCTCCGGTGTCCATCGTTGCCGCTGTAAGTAAGATAACAAAAAAGGCCAGCGATTGCCAGCCCTTTCTACTATTATTCGTAATCCTTGTAAATCTCTGTAATAACTTCCCAAACATCTGCCTTTGTATGACAGATTCTATACTCTTCAGAGGCGACTACATCCCCCATCTGTGATCCCTCGTCAGTCTCAGGGTCTACACCTTCGGGAAAGTGAACCAGCGTTAAATCTTCAACACGATAAGCACTCTTGCCGCTTCGCAGATTCATCGGGCCTGGTGCAATAGTGTAGCACAACTCATAACGTTTACAAACAGACAACACAGAATTAAAATGAGAGTAAGACGGATGACCATAGTCACGGATATTTGCCATATCTTCACGGGCTTTATCTTTTGCATCTTTCAGTTTAAAACGAATCATTTTATTTATCCTTAAGCAACGATTGCAGCGATTGAAAACATAAAGCCGATAATACCTAAAATCATAACGCCGTGTAAGTTGTTCATTTTTGTTTCTTTCCGTTGTCTGTTTCAGTAAGGCTATTATGCCCCACTTTCGCAGGGCTGTTTTATCAATTTGTGCTATTTAATATAGTCTTTGCAATCTTCTGGGTTTAAGAATGGCATATGTTGCGCCATAACTTTACCATATCTGCCGCTTCCCCACTGATTAAGGTTATATTCTGCCGTTCGCTGAATCACTAAACCGCGCTGGATCTTGTCTGCTGCTTCTTTTTCTCTTTTGTTCAAAAAGTCGTGAAATCTCGGTAATGACTTATTGTTTTCTTTTTCAAATTCTGCTAGCGCGTCTCTTTCTTCTAGGACGAACATCAAATCACGAAAACCATTATTTGCCATTTCTTGACCAGTAGCAAAACGGGAATGATGATAAAAATAGTTGGTTGGATCTTGATACTCTTCCAGCGGCTGCACTTCGTCTAAGAAAAATAGTTGACCGTTATCAAGCCCTAACCCATTTTCAGAGAGAGTTTCAACAGTTGCAATTTTGCGAGTTTCCAGAACAATGACTTTTTGGCCCACACAGAAGAAGTTTTTCATTTTGTTTGTCTCAGTTAGCGCCGCACCATTGCCGCGCCTTCTGTGATACATAATAGCAAACTGAGTTATTTTGTTTTATCTTTTTGTGCTATTGCATTTCAGCGTGAATAATGGCGCATTCAATCCCCGCCAGGATGTTACGACGATCTTTTAGTAGTTCGTCAAGTGTGGGAGACGGTGATAATAAATGCTCTGTTTCGGTTATCTCGCGCTGAACGATTTCCGACAGTGTGCGCATTTTTTCAATAGTCAAGTTTAAAGTAACAACTTTGCTCATAAAATCCTCTATTCAGTGATTATGCATAAATAACGCTGTTTATGCAGATAGTAACAGATGACAACTAAATTTAAGCCATTCTCAGGAGTTCATAACAAATAACCCCATCTTAAAACCTCCTGTAACGCTCTCTAAGCGTCGATCTCCGAAAGTGCTATCATCGTATTGCCTCGCGGAGATCTCTTTAAATTCACTTTTTTGCATATCGCAAAAATGAAATAAAGTTGTATTGGCTATTGCTTTTAATCGTTAAGTAAGATCACTATTAACGCGGCAACTAAAGCAGTTGTCCAGCCAAATAAATTAACAATAAGAGCGAAAAGTAGTAGATCAATGATAAAGTCACGCATAGTAATTACCCTTTGTTATTAACGATCATAAAATGTTTGATGCGGTGCCAGGTGCGGTAAAGGTTGTTATGATAGTTAGGGCCGCGATCATTAACATCACAATATGCTTCGATAGCTAACTGTTTCACTTCGTCACTATTCAGCTTTAAACGTTTACCGTGCGTTACTACTTCTACGCATTCTTTTATGTAGTAGACATAATCGCCATTGTCAGTAAAGATCGTCCGGTTGTCTCGAATATAGCGGATCAGATAATCATTCCCAAACTGCTTTACTTTTCTTAGTGCTTCACTACCGTTAAACAACTTGCGGATATGGTAAGGATCATTGATTGCTTTGTTTGAATCTTCACACCAGACTGAAAGAGCCTTTTTAATGTCGCGGCTTCTTGCCTCATACTCTGGCACTAATACATTGATCCGCGCTTGGGCTTTTGCTTCTTCGCTCAATTCGTCATAATAGAAAAACTTTGTAATGTTCATTGGTTAAGCCCTTTTCATAAAATCAACAGCGCTAGTGAGGGATCGAGTTCTGCTTTCAATAGCTAACGAAATGCTATTGTAGGTTTTAACGCGCATAGGTGCAAGGGAAATCTTTCTAATTTCAGCAAAATATTTTGCCTTTACTTTCTTATTACATCCTGAGTCATTTGCAACAGTATTCATAATCGCTTGCACTTTCTGATTATGAATGCGATAGATTGCCTCCGGCGTGTACTCCTGGCGCTTTGTAGCGATCAGGGTATCATTGGAAATTGAACGTAATAGGGTTAGAAGTTGTAAAGGTTGCATTATGTTTGCCTTAGTTGCTTAACCGATGAAAACCATTATACACTAACAGAGGCGGGAGTAAATCCCCCGCGCAATGTTTATTATTGGAAACACAAGACTAAAAAGACGATAGCCCACAAACCGCCGCTGATTAACAGCTTTGTTTTGTTTTCTGCTAAAAATGATTCTTCTTTATAGTCTATACTGTCGCTTTCCATATGGGTTTAGTTTACCTCTAAGTCTGATTTATTGAATTGGAATTTGATTTCAGGATGTAACATATTTTCTAAAATCACTTTCCCGCTGTTATCATCTTGCGAGTCTGAAACAATGTAACATCCCCGCGTAATGATGTGATCTGCGTCTACCGTTTCAACGTCCGGCATAAAGTCCAGAATGTCAAAACAATTATTCGCATCTTTCTTTAACTCGGTAACAGAGTTGCTTACCCAGGTTTTTTCAAAGTCTGCGCCGCACTTGTCGTTAGTCTGAGTTGATACGTTACACAGTGAAGCGATGAGAACGATAGAAGCAAACATTTTTAGATCCTTAAGCTGTCATATAATCATTAACGATAGCAACGATAGTTGCTGGAATGTCTTGGGTGGCTAGCTCTGCGCTATCGCTCACCTGACGAAAACCATTATCGCACACATACGTTAAAACACAATAGTTATTTTCAACAGATACCGCGATTGCTACTTTTCTGTTGTGGAAAGAGAATTTAAAAGTCTTCTCTGTCGCATAGATCTCTTTATGTTCCAGGATCACGCCTGGCACGATATCAGAGAAAAAAGCTAGGGAGTTTGCAGCAATCATTTTTAAATCCTATACCTGTTTTGTCTCAATCAATGCAGACATACTAACACAGTTAGACCTATGATCAATAGTTATTTGTGATTCTTTTTCGTTAATGTCCAGGACAATGCCCCACACAGGGAAGCCGTGTTGATCATAGTAACGTGCTATCATCCTGTTAGATTGATTCCATTGTTTGATAAGGGCGGGGAGGTTGTTAGCTGGTGTATCGTGTCTCATTGTTTCTGTAATCCATTGTAAGAGGTTTTATTGCTTGGTTAGTGTGATTCTATGGCTTATGTTTGCAGTCTCTTAAACGTCGAAAGGGGCGCTATTTGCGCCCCCTCTTGTTACTCTTGCCAGTTGCGTTTATTGCTGACTCCTCGCGTTGTCTTATTCAGCTTTGCGCCCTTCTTGATCACAACTTCACCGAATGCCGCACGTTTGCCCGACTTCATTTTTTCAGCTTTGTTTGTGTATTGCATCTTTATACCCTCTTTAAGTTTAGTTAGATTATTTGTTACGCATTTCGTTTGCTTTACTGCGCATAAAGAAGCAGTCTAGCAGAATCAGCTTGCCGTTGTCTACTGCAACATTTCGCGGTGAAATCTCAAACATTACATCAGATCCGTAATTCGCTACATCATCCAGCGCTTCAATCATTGTCGTGCGTAACTCGTCATTTTCAATCGTTGAAAATGCATCGTGTACCGCGTTGTAACTGTCATAAAGGTTGCTAGGACACTTTAACACATCCTGAGCCTTTCGCAAAGTTTTATAAATTTCGTATTGATCTGCTTCTAAACTATTTTTCAGGCTTGAAACTTTTGTATACTGTTTCATTTTGAAAATATTCTCGCCGCTTGCTAAGCAATCTATTCTCTCAGTTACTGGAAACAGTGTATCACACAGCCAGCCCATTGAGTAGACTTCTTTCAACGGATCTTCACTTACTAACAGTACTTCACTATCACTCAATTCGAAACACTCAGTGAACAATCCTTTACCCAACTTTTTCAAGCCCTTCACTAACTGGCGTTTAGTTGTGTTGTCTGTGATTTCGATGATAGTCATTTTCATTTTCCTAGTTAGTGGTGGTTGTTTCTCTAAATCAGAGACACTATATTATAATGTCTCTTGTTTACAGTCAACAATTATTTACTTATTTTTATAACTTTCCAACTCTTGCATAAAGTAAACACTTCTTTATACTGCTGTTTCATCTCTTGCGCGTCCTGGAAAGATAAACGCCAGTCAGGACTCCAGATTGTGCCGTCTGCCTGTTCACATTGGATTGTATACTTTTGCATTTTATTCTCGCTTATGGCGAGAGACTTTCCCGCCGTCTGATAAGTATTATCTGTTATTCTGAATTAAAGGTCAACAACTATTTTAGATTATTCTTCGTTTTCTTCTGCCTCTTCTAACTCACTTTCGAGATCTTCTAGTTCAGATTCTAATGTCTCCAGATCTTCCATTAGCTCTTTGTAATCTTCGTTTTCTTCCTTCTCTTGTGATCCTTCGTAGTCACTCTTTCCCGTATTGTAAGATATTTCATCAACCATCTTAAGAGCATAAGCTGGCGCATAAGTTTGACCACAAATTTCTACTTCTTCGTAACAATCATTCAGAAAATCATCATATTCTCTTTCGCTAACGGTGATTTCAAAATTATCCATTTCAGCTTGCTTTTCTTTGATTTCTAATTTTTTAGCTTCGATGTTTGCTTTGATGGTTGCGATAGTCATAATATTTTCTCTTCTCTGTTAGGGACAACCCTTTGTTGTCCTGATATGAAACATTCTACGCTTTTTTGATTCAGAGTCAACAACTGTTTTCTAAATCTTTTAACTTTCTTTCTCATTGCCCCCTAACCAGGAGGCAACACGAAAAATCGTTATTCTGTTTCTTCTTCTCCGAAATCTGATTCACACCATACTAAATCATTTGAGTTCTGAATGTCAATGTAAAGTTGTTCGTAGATGCGAGCCTGCAAAATCCGCGTAACATCTTTTGTCTCAGGAATCAATCCGCTGTCTTCGAATTCGTGATCAATACCTTCTGACGCCATTACCTCAAAAATTTCTTTGTAGTAATGGGGAACATAATGATCCGCCACTTCGTGCAATGCATCGCTTGAATCGCTTACAATCGTTAAGTTATCGCACTGGATACGCTCGTTAAAAGCGACGATTGCATTTGCCAGGATTTCAGTGTAAGTGGTAGTCATTTTCTTGTCCTTGGTTGCTTTGTTAGTGTGAGAGTATTCTATCAAGGGCTATTATTATTTGCAAAAGCCCTTTGTAAAATAATCTTACTTTTTCAGAGTTAGTTTCTTACCGTGTGAGATACCAGGGAATGACCAGCGCCCATCATCGTTTTTCACAGGGTCGCGCAAGGTTGCTTTGCTACCAGACGCTTTTACTTTCTCGTTTACTGCTTTACGGATTGCGCGGGCTTCGTTGCGAGTGGTGAAAGTTTTCATAGTTTTCTCTTCTCTTTTGTTAGGCGGGAAACCATTTCCCCGCTTGATGTAAGTATTATCGTTTATTGCTTTGCTTCTGTCAAACTTATTTTTGAATCTTTTACAGTAAAAACATCACTTCTTTTGCTTTTAACTGTGAATCAACAATCACAGGGTTTTTATAGTCAACAAATCGGGATGTTTTTTCGATTGCAAATCCGATATACGCCGCGCCTGCTTCTTTCTTTAAGTTTTCCCGCGCCACTTCGATAGCCGCCGCCAGGCTTAAACGCCCATCAATAGAAATATTCGCAAAGCTACCAGATCCGGCGATCACTTTGTCACCCATAGCTGAAAGTTTAAACATTGTTGCGCTGAAAGAAGCCATTTTATTTTCCTTGGTTGATTGTTTTCTCTTACCTAGTGAGGCTATCTTAAAGCCCCACTAAATCAAAGTCAAACGATTTATAAACCCCAGCGACGAAAACCACAATCTTTATTTTTATTCAACTCCGATTTAAGACGCTTACAACGTTGACGAATCGCATATAGATCCGGTGTGCATACCGTTGCGCCTGATTTAAAGTGAATAGCCATTACATATTGTTTCATTGCTTTGTTTCCGTTTTCGTCTCAGTGATAAGAATACTACAGATTTTTGTTTTCTAGGTCAACACTATTTTAGAAAAAGATTTTAGATAGTACTGGAATCCAGACAAGCAAGGAAAACAAACCAGCGATGATCCAGCCTTCTTTACGAACTCCACGATTTGCGCGGTCTTCGTTATCGTTTTGCATAGTGATGAAATCGGCTTGCTTGAAGTTAGTTGGCTTGTTCATAATTCGTTTTCCTTGGTTGTTTGTTTAAGTTGTCTTGTTACTGTGAAGCTAGTGTATCATACTGATTCTTTATTTCAACTACTATTTCGTTTCTTTTTCAACTTATCCAGACTTCGTATGCTCTGGCGCTACTGCCCTTGCGGGTGGCTCCCTGCCTCGTTGATGTGGTAATACTAAGGGATCTCGTTTTGTCTGTCAATCAAAGAATCGTTTATTTAATGCTTTTTTCAATTCTTCTTCTGTAAAGCCTTCGCTGTCTGCTACTTCTGCGAATAATACCGGTTCGCTATCTTCTTCCTGCTCTTCTTCGTCGTCTGGCTCTGCTAACTTGTGGATCTTCGCTTCTGCCTTCTTAAGTTTGTTATCTAACACCCTCATAGCTAGATCAAAAGTCCCTTGTGTAATTCTCCTGGCTTCTAGGTCTGCCGTTAGTGCTGCTGCTTTCGGCTCGTACTCTTCCAGAATCTTAAACGCTGGATCTACAGCATACAAAGGATTAACGCGCCGCGCCGCTCTTTCTGGTTCTGCTGCTCCGGCAATGTCTGCCGTGCCGTCAGGATTCCAGCCTGGGATCGTTCGAGTCCTTACGTTACCGTTAGACCGTGCCAGACGGTTGCCTACTTGCTCCCCGCTATACCCTACAGAATGATCTAGAAGCTCGTCAGGAATAACCCGCCAATCATCAGGATCGTGCTTTACCCAGGATTGGATCACATACTCACGCCCCATTAAAAGATCCTCCGCTGCTGTTTAACTTTGATGATTGCATTATATAAGATCTCCGCGTCTTTTGAATAGTAACCGTCTAACGTTACGCCGTTAGCGTATTTGTGAATCAACACCTGTGCAAAGGTTAACACACAATTCACCATAATAAAGCCAGGTGCAACCGTTGCGCTATGTGGATTCTTCACAACACTAGCTAACAGTCTTTGCGGTTTCTCTGAGTTGAAAACGTAAAGTTCACCGCCTGTCTTGAATGGAAACATTTTTGCCCTCTCTGTTGATTAGGCTTCGTATTCTACAGATAAATGATTTTAAATCAAGTATTGTTTTTACTTTTGTTTAGTGTATTATAGCCACACTAAACACGGGAAGCCGTGATATATAAAGGAAAACAGAGATGAAACAGTTTACTATGGTATCAGCAAAAAGCCCTTTCCAGATTAAGTCCCTGAATGGGCGGGGCCGTCCTGTTAATGTAAAGCCAGGCGATCTGTTCCTTGTTACCTCTCCGGCACATACAAACGCTAGTCAGGTTATGATCGACCGTAAAACAAAAGCGATGATCAATTCAGGCTATTGTCTGAGCCGCGCAGACCTAGCGACTTTCTTTGATATTGTCGAATAAAACTATTGATTGCCCGATTCATTTCGGGCATAATGTTCTGACTCCAACAAATAGGACAAGAAAATGATTACTTCCTCAGATACAATGGTTACTCTCTTTACCTGGGAAACAAGTGCGCTGCACTGCGGATCTCGCCGGGTTCCATTGCCTCACGCTATGAGGATGTTAGACGCGGGTTTTTATCGTGTGAAGGTAGTAGCGGAGAACGGGGAAATAATTGCGGATTCACTGGAATATTAATTGACTACCTGGCCCCGCCAGGCTATGCTAATCGAACTGAAACAAACAAGGGTTACGCTATGATCGATCAATACTACCTGGTAAAAGTTTTCGATGCGGATTCTAATTCTACAACAACTTTAAGCCGTTGCGGTACGGTAGAGGAAATAAAGGAAAGCGTAGAGGATGACGGCTGGACTTTTGTTTGTATTATTGGACGTGACAAAAATTATGATTAAGTATTGACGCCAGGCGCAAGCCTGGTTATACTGTTTTCACAGTAAGGCAACGCCTACCAACGGCGCTAAACTTGGCTAGCAGGCCCGAAGGGGCTGCAAGGTGAATCGCCGGTAAGCTGTCTAAAATAAGTTTTGTAAAGATTGAAATAATCGTTGATCTATTCAGTCAGTATGATATTATATTCCCAGAGTAAGACGCTGCTTAAGTGAAGAGAGAACCGCCCCTGCCCGTCATTCAGATAGTAACGTCCGGTGATTAATAGTTTCCTAACGAAATAGTCACGTCTGAAACTATCACGCCCGAAACCATTAGCCTGCAAACTATCACCCCCGAAACTATGATCAGGCGCATAATACCTGCCGAAAATGCGATTTTTTAATATAATTCTGGAAAATGAAATTCTGTTTTTCAAAAAGTCAAAAAAATCCTACGACCCTGGCCCGATTTTTTAAAAATAATTTTGTCAAGGTTTTTCTGATTTTTTCTGATACAGGTGAGATTTGTTCGGGATCGATTCTTAATATAATTTCGGGATTTCTAAATCTGGTTTCTGAAAACTCGAAAAAATCCTACGACCTTTTGCCGATTTCTTGGATTAAGTTTTATAGGTATCTTTAAGAACTACTGAGAACAATCCTGAGAGGTTTTTAAACTTATCTAGGTGAGTTTATGGGTTAGGTGAGAGAGTTTGCCACAACGCTGTACAGGAAGCAGGAGAGGGATTAGTTCTCCCATTTCCAGGGATCGGCACGTCACTTCAAATCCCTTTTCCGTTTCAAATATCACAGCAAATATCAATCACTCAATAGAGAAAATTACTGAACAATCGTCTGATTCTTCCAAGCTGAAAGAGTGCAGCTTGAGAACTCCCTCTGGCTTTGCCACGGTAAGGGCCGAGAAAAGAACCTTAAGAGCATCACAGTTGTTTTCTGCATATTGCAGAGTGAATGGTACTGTAGTTCCTAAGTGTTGCACAAGCATAGCTGTACTGTTCTCTGATATGTCAGCAACAAAACTAACCACACCTGCCTCATACTCAATCTTACTTGCCGGAATGGGAATACCTGCAATGTTCAACAGGGTTCGCATATGGTTGTAATATCTACTCATAATCACATACCTCCTCATAAGGAATAATTCTATCTACATTCTCTAGGATGTACTTTAACACAATATCCTTGTTGTTACCTGCGGAAACGTCTGAACACTCTAAATAGAATAGTGTGTGATTGTGCAGACTACCATCTGAGCAGAGGATTTCTTGAGACACTTCCAAGAAAACATCATCACGTTCAGCTAAATAGTATCTCTCTGCCCAAATACCGCTCACTACATTATAATCCCAACGAATCCTACCACGTTCCAGTGCTTCCAGAACGGATACTTTAATGTAATGTGTTACTGCAATCTCTACTTCCATACACCCTCCATAAGAAAAAGGGGCCGAAGCCCCTTATTTTAGAAAATCCGACTGAATCCACCTGTAGCAGTGATTGGCTGCTCAAGTACGAGTCGCAGTGCTGACCCTGTATTGTCCTCGAACACCAGCTTACCGCCGTCTGTGATAGCCATAGCCATTGTGTTAGCGCTAAAGGTGAGTTCTGATGTATCATCGTCATCTTCACCTACTTTAATCAGGGGTACACTTTTCAGTAATGCCTTCTGAGTGGCTTTCTCTTTCAGGTAAACGGTCAACTGAATGTTGTTGTCCAGGAACTTAATCAGATCGAATCCGTAGATACCTGATACGTGACCTGTCTGAATCACTTCACCGTTGATTGTCATCTCTGACAGCTTCCACTCACCCTTGCCAGCGCCGAACGTGATACCCATCATATCCAGAGCATCCTTAAAATGCATCTCGGGATAGGCGTTTAGCTCCTCAACTAACCCTTGGATAACATCGAAGGACAGTTCAAAGCTCACTTCGTGCAAACGATTGAAGCCTGCAATGTGTTGTTTGTTATCCAGTTGATGTTCTAAGTAGTCAGTCATTGTTGCATCGCTGATCTTATCATAATCAAAGCTGTAGAAAATACGGCTAGGGCGGTTTTTAAAGAACTCAGACAAGAAGCCATTGTTCTTTGTCAGCATAAACATTTTATTACCTGTACCTGTGCCGTCTAAGACAGTCAGAAGAGATTCCTGTTTCTTCTTTTCATCGTAGAGTTTATCAAACTCATCGATCATCACCATAGCTTTCTCTTGAATCTTGGACATAAACTCAATAAAGCCTGCGTCTGTGTACGGCTCGGAGATCAGAATGGTACTGATGCCTAGTGTTGCCAGTTTCTTAGCAACCACTTTTGCCAGCATTGTTTTACCACTACCTTTTGTACCAGAAAGGAGTACGCCAGTGTTATCACCTTTTTCCGCACGGCGCAGATAGGTTTTGATTACGTGGTTTGCTCGACTGTCTGTTTCACCGTAGAGTTTTGACGGGATGTCCATATCTGGAACCAGAGCCAGATGATAACCAATGTTATCATTATAGGACAGTGCATACGTCCCTACAGGCAGGCTATCCATTGGGATGCCCATACGCTTGTTAATTGTAATCAGTTCACCGTAACGGGTATAAGTAGACATTATTCATTCTCCTCTTTTGGGGCAACTAAGCCGTATTCTTCCAATGAAGCCAAGAGTTCTTCCCTTGGCATAGTATCGATCTTGTGTAGCGCTTGTTCTAGCCACCGATCAATCATTTCTTTCGATTCTTTGTCTCTCATCGTCTTATTAAACGCTCTACCTCTTCTAGCACTTTACGCTGTCTGGCATAGAGATCAGAGGCGACAGTAGTGGCGTGTGGCCCGTAGGTTGCTCGTTCAACATAAGGACGACTACCAAGAATAACATCTCGAATCTCTTCGAAAAGGTTAATCATCTTCTGCTCAGCAGGATTGATACGTTCTTTTTTGTAGTTGGCCTTAAAATCTGCAATGATTTTATCATCCTCTGCAATAGCTGCTTTGATCCCACTGACAGCCTTAGAGAATACAGAAGGAGGCATACTCCGCGTTAATCCTCTGTTACCTTTCAATGAATGAAGAGAGTCAATTTTTGTTTGACGGATCTTGTTCATTGCTTTTAGTGCGGTAACATACGATGTTTTTCTAATTGTTGTACTCATTCTCCCTCCTTGTTTGCTAAATATGCTTCAAAAGCATCTATAAACGTTCGTTTATGCCCCTCGCCATTATAACGAGTACCTTTCTCTAAGATATGCTTGACGGTTTCTACATTTGTCTCTGTAGGGTTCCACTGACCTTCCAAGCCGTAGCAAGAGCAATGGTAGCCTTCCACTTCATAGAGAACGCCATCCAATTCGTACAAAACATAAGCTTCGCCCTCGTAACATTCGTAAGTATACCAGGCAATAATGATCTTTGCTCGATAAAGATCTGATAGCTCCTGATCTGACAGTTCAAACTCACGACCAACATCTGCCACACAATTAAAATCATCTAAAAACATTAGTTACCTCCACGAGCTAAGCTGGCTGCATATTGAATAAGATAAACCTTAGGCGCAACCCAAATCTGGAGAGCATCTAAGCTGTTGGCTATGATGATCCAAGCACTAATTGCAAACAACAATACGGTTCCAATATGTGCAGGAATATTCTCAGCATCCTTTTTCACCCATTTATTAACGAGGCGACACCACCAAATACCCAGGATAGCCAGTACAACACCCACAACAATCCAGAGAACAGAAGATGTAAGTTGCCATAAAAGTAGCTGATGAATGACCTCTGGGATTTGCTGCTTACCAAATTCAATAACATCACTCATACTTTTAACTGTAACGTCAATCATACTGAGCAGTACGTCAGATGCCTTGTCTTTCAGTTGTTCTGTAGTTGCCATTGTTCCTCCTTAGAAAGATTTGAGTATGATTCTTTTTCTACACACAGGGCAATCAATATAGTGGTCTGTTCCGGTACACTGACTGATATCTTTGTATGTAACAGTCTGAATATCGGTGAAAACGTATGCTAATACGCTACCGCACTGTCTGCAAGTACATTGCATTTCTTTTTGTTGTTCTACTACTTTGATAGTCATTAGATCACATCTCCTTTTTCTTTGCGATATTTATAAAGGCTGATTGTACCTAAGATTGCCGGAATATACAAGACGGGCCAGAGAATCGTGCTTGGAATAATCATCCAAGGACTATTCACATAACTTGCCCCCAGACAATCTACATAGTATATCATTGTTGCTGCAACGAAACCAACGCTAAGCCACCAAAGAAGAAAGAGCATCATACGAAACCACCGTACAATGTAGCAAATCGTGCTGGATGGTTTTTAGGGAGTTTCAAGGCTTCCTGAACTTCTGGTTTGTCCATAAACAGTGATGCTCGTTTTTCCAACTCAGAGAAATCTTGAACGTGGAACACCTCCACTTGACGCATTGTAGTTTCCATAGGGACGTTCTGCAACTCTGGACGACCTTTTAGACGCATTGTGCGACTCTTGCCTGTCAGAGAGTTATGCAGAGTGATCTCTTCTGGGAAATCTTCCGGCTTCGCCTTTTCAATACCGATAACTCGATCAGCACTACGGTATAACTCACCTGGAGTAAGACGTGACTTACCTTCTGGCGTAGAGGCAGTCAGGACAACTAAGGTATCTTTTTTGTGACCATTCATTATTGAGTCTCCATTAATCTGAGTTAAAAGGGTATTTATTACTTGCTTAGGGAAGATTCTAACCTCAGCCGGAGCAGAGGTCAACATAATTTCTTCCTGTTTCCAGTTAAAACTCGACGAAACCTTTTTCATCTGCCATATCCTCTAAAGTCACTTCATCCAATGTTTTAAGAATGACAAGGCCACGCTTAATGCCTGGAACAATCTTATCAAAATATTCCTGAAACAAATCCTCTGCTGCGATCTTATGATCAGTGATTACAACAATACGCTTCTCTGCAACGTAAGATTTCCAAACCTTGCCACACTTCCAGATGAAGTCTGCACGATCTGCACTCACCATACCCTTCTTACGTTGACGCTTTGTGATTGGTTCCAACATTTTTGATAACTCCGTTCTCTGCTTCGATAGGACACATACTACAAGACAGCCCGTAGGCTGTCAATCAATAATTTTGGCAAAATGATAATTTAATACTTTGTCTTTATTGGAGGCAATCCACTTTAAACCGTGATCTATATCTGTGAAGCATAATACCTCACTTTCTGTACGGAGTTTAGGTGTGATAGCAGTAACCCGACTAGTACTAACAATCAATGCTTTCTTCATAGGAGTTCTCCTTAGCCTTTAGCCACCATCTGACGTGTATACTTGCCTTCCTTCCACTCTGTAGCAGTTGTAGCGTTAGGGCAGATAAGAGCCTTTAACACGCCACCGTTGGTATCGTGAAGTGCATACACTTTACAGTTTGAGATATCACTCGGCAGTACAAAGTCTGCTGAGATATCGTTAGTTTCTGCCTTACACCCAACTAAAGCAAAAGCAATCATCAATACAGCAAAAATCTTTTTCATATATTCTCCTTATTTATTCTGAATCCTGTTTACGAGCATTTCTGCAAACTTACGACTGAGATCTTTAATCAAATATTCACGAGGGAAGTGATCCCACACGCGCGTAGTCATATTAAGCGCCATACCTGCTTCGCCGCCAATGTAAACTCTTACACACATTGCCTCCCGCAGTGCGTCTAGCTCAACACTAGTCTCCATCACCTGTAAGCTATGAAGTTTGTAGGCTATCTCTCGTGCATCTGTAACCTTACCATAAGGATAACCGAAGTTAGGAACCTCTGGCACACGGATAAAATCTTGCCCTGGCTCTACGTGATAACTATTTTCGTTACCAATGAAGTTTTTACCCAGCACCTCATCCATAACATCAGCCATCTCCAGAAGATTTCTCATTCTGTTCTGTAGATCTTCATTATGCAACTCAGATTGAGTGTGTCTACGAGACAGATCTGCAATTTGCTCCCTTGCCTTTCTCCTTTGGTTACGACCATAGCGCTTGGACATTATACCTCCACCACTGGCAACCACATCTCAAATCCCTCGACATATACCTTACCCTCAGGGCTAATAGAATCTTTATCCACCTGGAAGGTTTCGTGACCATAGGCAATCAAAGCTTTTAGAGACCGGATATCGTAGATAGCCTCCATAGCTGACATTTCAGACAGATCTTCTTCGCTGTTCAGACCTTCCAGAATTGCAATCTTATTCAGTTTTACGTTTACCATCTTTGGTTCTCCTATGAAAGTTTTTCTTACAGATTGTTTGTGATGAACAACAGCCCAAGCGATAGCGTCTGCAAGTGAAGCGGTGGTGTACATCCGTTCAGAAGGATCTTTGTTTTCGTAATTGACATACCAGATACCTTCTTGCTCAAAAATGACTATCTCAACCCAAGTACCAATAACAGAACAATAGATCAGTCCGTGATACTCGTCTCGGATCTTATCAAAGGTTGGTGTTTTAGTTTTCTGCGACATTATCTTACATTAATCCCGAGCCTGTCCAGCTCTGTAAAGTTACCTGACTCTATTTCTTCGGTCAAGGTTTTAATACGATTAGCCATAACTTTTGCGAGTACCTCAGAGGCAGGCTTAGGGAGAGTGCTTTCTAGCTCCTTCATATCGTTTGCCTGTTTAGCTCGTAACTGCCGGATAGACTCTTCAATCTCCAACTGATCCATAGCATCTTTACAGACACACATATAGCCCGTTACAGTGGTATCTGAGTCTTGGTTAAAGCTACCCTTGAAAAATGGCTGTAATGGCAATCCAACTTCACCACAGTATGCACAAACGCAGCGATAACGTGACAGGTGAATCATTTTAGTCGCCTTACCACCCGAAGCGCTATCGTAACGATACCCATACATACTTCCATTATCACCGTGGTCACTACCTACAAAATAGTTTTTATAGTGCTTCTTAGCGCGGTCATCACAGTAATCAGGAATAGCCATTGTGTTTCTCCTATGAGTAATAAACTTTACAGTTGCAGTTCGGACACTTCGGTTCTTTTACATCCAGCTTTTCTGGAGCAGACCTTGGTGCCGTGGCTAGATTGTAACAGCGAAGACAGCGAACACACAAGACATTTTTATCCGGCACAGTCATTTCTGCTATTGGACGTCCTAAGTAATCCGTCCTCATCCTCAACCCCACAAGTAGCAGCAAAGTATGACGGAGGGGATTAACAGCATAATAGACATAGCCGTGATTATGGCTTGTGCATTATCATAGTTCTCCTCTTCTGCTTCTTGTTTAGTTAGAGCCTGGAAAGCTACCCGTGCTTTCTCTGGGCAAAAAGTCATCAACTCTTCTTTGGTCATAACTACCTCAGAAGCCATAGGATGAGTTGATTCGCACTCCTGATACAATCCAGACCGATCCCCTTCCCAATGATAAGTACTGTATCCATATGTGCTGGTTACTTTGACTCTTTCTTTAACTAAGTTGGGTTTGTGCTTATAGAAATGGATGTTAGCACCCGTCATAGCCACGTAAGGATAACCATCAGGCCAATTATCCAGATCAACCGCTGCACGTAAAAACAAACCATAGTTCATCTTAGTCCTCCCACACATCTTTGCAAGTACCAATGCTACCATTACCATTCTTTTCGCAGGTAATGTATCGCTTGTTCAGGTAGTCCGAGGATAAATCGATACGAAGCAAGTAAGCGCCACAATCCAAAATAGCTTTCTCTTGATCACGACTACGGAACAACTCCAGACACTGAGGGATATTACCCTTAACTTCGGTCACAGTAGGGGCATTACCAGCGTGGGCTGCGCCCATAGATAACATCAGTGCTACGCCAAAACTCAGTACAGTCTTTTTCATTTTTTAGTTCCTTATCGTAAGATTTTAAGTGCTTCTGGACAGTGAGAGGAGTATAGCATCTTCTGAAGATTACTTACAAGCCTCATTTTTCTCTTTGGTGCGAAGAGAAGGTTATCTCTTTGTCGAACATATGTCAAGCTGGCTGCTGGCATAAATGTTCTTACAATCACCTGGAAAACACCATTGTCTACCATCTTACACTCAATTGCAAGTGCAAAACACTCTACTAGGTTTCCACGGTACAGGCGATAGAGGATCAATCCACCATCATCAGCGAAGAATGCTTTATGCATTAGTCTGCCAAGGTGAAAATCCACCATCTCCTGCAACATCACCATTATCTTATCAATATCCACATCTACGCGCAAGGATCTGTCAAAGATACGATCCGCAACGTGGTTCGTAATAACAAGATCCATCATCAACCCAAACTGGTGTAGATGTTCATTTGCTTTCTTTGCGATATCGGATTTCCGATCACGGATAATCCTTCTTGCCTCGTAGAGTTTCATTGCTAATCTCCTAGCTAACGTGAATTTTTAGTGCTTTCTCTAGCTCCAGATACATTCCGTGGTACTTGCGCATACGCAGAAGGTCTTTATCTGTCATCCCCTTAAGGCGACGAACATCAGAGTTATGGCGTAAGTCTGCCAGTTTAACGCGAGTAGCGTCCACATTCATCTTGATTGCTGAAATATACTGGTCATCAGAGATTCCTGATACTTTTGTGAGCAGTCGAACACCTTCAACTACACGGTCAGAGAAGCCCATATCACGCAGATCAGTTAGACTTAGTGGCGTATCTTCAACCACATCGTGTAGCACACCAATAGACATAAGCTCCATATCGTCTGTTTTCAGGTAATGCATAACCTTAATAGGGTGCAGGATGTATGGCTTGCCTCCTTTATCTACTTGATCGATATGACCTTCTGCTGCCAGTTTGATCGCTAATGCTAATTGTTGGTTTGGTGTTAGTTTCATTTGTTCTTTCTCCTGATCATAGTATTCGGCTTCTTCAATGTACACAGTGTAATCTCTTTCGCCGTGTATTACAACCCAAAATCCATCTTCTTCATAGTCAGCAAGAATCTTGACGATATCACCCTTCCTTGGGCCTGGAGTACCACTACACCAATCAACCTTCATTTTTAAGTGAGTGTATACCATTAACACTCCTTATTCATATGTAAGCCAATACGCATTAAATGAGAAGCCAAATCCAACACAGCGTTACGATCAGTAAACTCCAAAATAGCTTCTCCGTGCTTATCTTTTGCTGTAAGCCACAGCAGGTCTTCCCCGCTCTCATTAGACCTTTCAACAAGAATAGTATCCCCATACTTATCAGTATACAACTCTTCGTTCGGCACCTCTGGCAGAGCATCTTCCTCAGGAGTGCTGATCACCTTAATGTTGCGAGGCATCACACCTACTTCACCATTACCAAATGTAACTTTTATAGTGATATCCTCCTTACCTGAATGGTCTTCGAGCACTGTCGCCAGCCTCCCGATCATATCTTCATTCTGATATCTTCCCAAAGTATTGCCAACATACTCAATAACAGAACCTTGAGGGATAGTCTGGATAGTCATATATTCTCCTTACTTAACGAGTAGAGCCTTTGGCCCTGTTTTACGTGCGCCGATCTTATCGACAAAGATATTAAACACTGCTTCCGAAGGTGCAGAGAGCATATAATACTGGATACTTCCAGGATATGCCATCTTGTTCTTAATGCGAATGTCTAAATGTTTAAGTTCTGTTTCTCCTCTTACGGCTGCGGCCTTAGTAGAGAAGGAGACAGAGAAATCAAAACTCATTTAGTCCTCCTTATTCAAAATTACTGTAGTACTCTTTGATAACATCTTCCAAAGTATGGTTTTGGTCAACTTCTAACCAGACACCATTAAAATCGAAAAGGATCTTATCTGCTTTTGTGGTATAAAGCAATGACTTTGCTCCCTTAACGGCAGTAAGTAGATCTACACCTTTATCTACTTCCACCTGGATTGTTCCTGTGAATATTCCTTTCATAGAGATACCTCCGAGAGTTTAAGAATCTCCAGCACCTTAGTACTACATTCAGTAATGTTATCTGTTTCAACGTTACCTGTGAGATCCATCAGTAGAGAGTCACAGTAAGAGGCATACCCTTGTGCCTCGCCAATGGCTAAATCACGTTGTTTCAGCAATACCTGGCCTTTCTTCACCTCAGCATTATATGCCACTGTCATCTGGTTTAGTTGCTCTAAGTATGTGGTATCAGTCATAGTGCCTCCAAAGCGCCCCTATAGGAGCACTTTCTTAGTTTCATCAGGTGCGTCAGTAAATAACTGAATCACTTTGTCAAGCATTCTTACGATCTCGTCAGTAAGGTTGAACTCTTTATACGACTTCCACGTTTGCTTCTGATCCCCGAAGATCCGCAACACCTTAATAGGATTGTCCAGAAGAATGTTACCTTCGTCAGTCTCCTCATAAGACGCCAGCCAAGACTCATCCTCACCGTTTACACGGATAATGACACCATTACCGTACTGCGTCTGTGTGATGTTCTTTGTGGAAGTCAGTACTTTCATTCTTAATCCTTAAATTCGATAATCGGGCAGACTTTCTGCTTCTTTGCTTTAACGTAAGATACCAGCAAACCCTTCTCACTGTCAACAGAGAAGTTAGATAGTTTACTACCTACATAACTCCAGATGGAGACAATAAACCATACCACTGCCGCCAATGCTACAATAAAGCCCAAGCCAATGCTCCAACACTTCACGACGACAATCCAGTTATGTAACTCTGCATCAGCAGTGCTTGTCATAATGGCTCCGATAAGCATAGGAATAGCCCCAGCAACTGCAATACCCATTAGCAGAAAGATAATAGGGGTGAAAATATATAGGAAGAAGGTACACATCACCACTTGCCAGAAGTATACGCATAGGCTTTTAGATGGGGTACGATTCATATTGCGGATAGTACGATAATGCCAAGAATTTTTAGAGATATTCATTTTCCCTCCTCAGGATTAAAATTAAGAAATAGTTCGCTTATTGGGATTGTCCATTCTACTCCAGACGGATAACTACCGCGACAGATTTTCAACTTACCCTTCTCATCACTATGGAAGTTGATGCTATCAGGGAAAGAATGGTTTGGAACTTTTGTCCAAGGCGTCCACTGTGTAGGCTTCTCGCCTCCATTGATCCAAGTGAAACCTTCATCTTCCAGTAATTCCAACGCAAAAATCATATCTTCTTTTGTTGGACAAGTTACCTTCATTCCTACTTTTAAGTCTAACATTATTCCTCCACGCAATCTGTAAACTTGAAGAACACACCTCGGTTTTGGTCTTCAATATAGTAGCGCATATCGTACAGAGGGCGCATTTTCATTACAACACCATTTTGACTAACCGAGAAAACGTTTGTCGTTTGATCCCAACGATTCATTGAGGGCGTCTGTAGCTCCTTCCCGTCAACGTTCACCTTAAAGGAGTTACCGTAGTCCGTAATTTCTGAACCCTTCTCAGAGAAGGTTTTAGGCGTGTTTCCTGAGACAGTAACATCGCACACCCAATGTGTTGTACCTGCAACTGCCTGACCCGCTAACAACATCATTGCCGATAACACCACACCTTTAATCATCTTCATTGTTTGTTCTCCTCTTTGTGTAATTTATTAGCTCGTTTCAGAGCACTCTTAACTGTTGAAAAGGATATCTTACGTGGTTGATTATTGTCAAGAAGAATCAGACCATCCTTTTTACAAATGATTTTGTAGAGAGCATCGAAAGGCAAGCCAATAACATCTCCGGCAGTGTCTGTGTAATGTTTGATGCTTCGTTGATCAAAGTAGTCACGACAATCCTGGTGGAAGCTGGAAGTGATGCGTATGTTTGTCGTTGTACGGTAGTAGTATGGTGTCCAATCAACGAAAGATCCACACGAACATCCAGCTACTGTATTGGATTGCTTCTTGAATGACTCTGTAGTTCCGCAGCAAAGAAACTCGACAGTGATAATTGGTTGCATTATACGTCCTCCTCATTAAGTGAACCTGCATACTAGCAGTAATAGAGGTTGACTGCAAGAGGTGATTTAGTGTAGAATGATACTTCAATCAATAAGGAGATACACAATGAAACTGACTTGCACCAAAGTAGTAAACGTACCGTTCACCGAAGGCCAGAAGTATGAGGCTAAAGTAGAAGGTAAAGAAGTAACCGTGGTTGGAGACGATGGTTATGAATGGCTAGTTGAACCTTACCTTAATGGTTACGCGATCCTGGTAGGCGGTATGAACTTCCAAAACATCCGTGTTGTAGCCAAGTTCCAAGAAGAAGTTAGTCCAAGAAAACACCTCACAATTAAATCTTAGAATATCATTGACAGATTGAAAAATATATGCTAAGCTAAACACTAAGTTGCGAGCGATAGCGAGTAGGGATTACCTCTATTCGTTATCCTTATTCCATATGTTACATAAGGAGTAGATCCCGAAGGGAGATACGACGATATGTAACATCTCTTCTATACTCCTCTCTATTACATATCTCTTCTATTATTCTTACATACCTCTATTGACACTCTGATCTTATTGATATACTCTCTAATCATACTTAAACAACCACTAAGGAGTAATAATGTTCTTTGAATTTATGCAGTATGCGTTTGTATGGCACTCTTCACAGTTCTACGCTATGTTAGCTGTAGGTGTGATCTCTGGTCTAATCTTCTCTCGTAAACGTAAGAAGAAGTCTGGTATGATCTTGCTAAACATTATCATCTGGGTTATGATTATCTACCCTCTAATGTGCAGCACCAACTATATGCGTTACCACGCTGGAGTTCAGGCTTGTAACACTCACCAAGAGTATGTTATGATCCGTGGTATCTGCTACGCACCAACAGATGGATACGTACCGTACTATACCCAGCAAATCAACAAAGAAGTTGGCGATGCTGTTAAAGATACCTCTAAAAAGTAAGGAGAAAATATGCAAGCTACTGTGATTCTGGATCGTATGAACTTAGGTAATGAAGGTAAGGTGGTTGAGGTTGTTGCCGAAGTGCCTGCTCTCGCTACTATCTACTTCTTGGAGCCAGGCGGTCTGGTCAAGCAAACACGTACAATGCGACCAGTGTACTTGGTTAAAGGCGTTGATCGTATGCAGAGAACCAACAAAGAAGGTACATTCACAGTACCTGTTACTTTCCGATACGAAGATCATTTTGGTAGTGATCTTATGTCTGCTGATGAAATCGAAATTAAGGAGTAATAAAATGGTAGAACTTCCAGAAGTAGGGTCTGTTTGGGAATCCAACACAGGAGAGGATAGCGTTACAGTCATCAAGATAGGCTTTGGTGGTGTAACTTATCGCTGGAATGGCGAAGATGGTGACGAACAGTTTGAAACCCGAGTAACATATGAGATGTTCCGGGATCGATTTACCCTTCGTGTGGCTGAGCCAGCGTTACCTGAGATCAACGAGGTTATGTATCGGGATCAACGCTCCCTTAACACCGAGGTTCGTCTATTTGCTATGGACTCTAAAGAATATGACCAAGTACTACTGATCACAGAGAATATTGATTCTGGTAAGTCTACTAGTGCTCATCTTCTTAAGCTGGATGTGGACGATGCTTTAGACTTGGCCTCAGACTTAACCCGTATGGCCCTGCAACTAAAACGTCGATTAAACTGATTGACACGGCACAAGGATGTGCTAAGATATGTGTACTGAAAACGAGGAGAGATATATGTTAGATTCAAGCGAACGCCGTAAGTATGTACCTGTGACAACTCCACGCTATACCGATGAACAGATTGGTATGTACAAGATCTATGAGATTGTGTTGTGCAGGGGCATCCAGGCAACGATCCGTGACATTTATGTGCGTATCTTTCGTTATATTGATGACGAAGGTGAGGAGCAGTTTGGCAAGTATCTCTCTTTTCGTATGCACGAGAAAGAGTGGCAAGCCGTTGACGTAACTTTCGAGGAGATCGAAAAGCTGAACGGTGAGATCAACTTTGAATATGGAGGCAAGTATGCCAAACCAAAAGTTTAAAATTGGAGATTGGGTGATGGACACGTACTCAGGTAAATCTGGGCGTGTAACTGCGGTCAATCTATCTGAAACAGACGTTGATAATGAGCCTAACCCTACGTGGTATTACAGTGTAGATAAGTTTGGTTGGCTATTTGTTCCTGAAACCGATTTGGAGGCACTATGATTAAAGTAACAGAAGTAACTCACAAAGATATTGGTCGTGTAATCCGTATTATGAACCCCAGAGAGGGTGCTGATTCTATCCCAGGTACTGAGGACTTATTCCTTGTTGTGGGCGTAGATGACCTGGGACGCTTGCGGTTCAAGCACATCGAAGGCACATACCGTGGATGCGAAATAGAGTTTTTGGCTATCGATGAAGACTCTCATCATATTGTCTGGGAAGGTAGCCTGCTAAGCTACGCAGCAATCCTGCAACAACGCTTTGCAGATGCTTGCGCCTTTGCTCAAGTAGAGGATAGTATGGAGTTTGTTGATAAAACAGACGCTGACTGGTGTTTGCAAGGTAACGTTGACCTATTCTACATTGAAGATGGTGAGATTTACTCTTATGATCGTGCAAGTCTTGTAGATTCTGATGAAAATTACCACAAATACTATGTTGACAATGGTTGTGGTGACGAATATTATGTTCTCTTCTCTGTGAAGAACAGAAAGGATACATTGGATGACGATTATTAAACCTGTATCCTGCCGCCAGGCAGGATTTGATCTGAATCACAAGCCACTATGGATCGTACTGTTGGAAGATGGAACAGATCTTTCTTGGGTGGAGGGTGATAATTTCGTGATGCAAGCTAAAACTGAAACTGTCTTTGGAAGAAAAAGACACTTTCGTGAAAAAACCTCTTGCTCTAAGTACCTTACTCTCGTAAAGTATGCAGTAAGAAAACACAATCAACCTAAATGTTAAGGAGATTATTATGAATATCGAACTGTCTGCACTCTTGGCTACTACTCTTAGTACCACACTTATTCGTTTCACTGACACAGGCAGTAAGCCTAGTCTTCGTAACGTCACTGTACACAGTGAATATAAGGTGGAACGCTTCCTTGTACCAGGTATGAATACCTCTATCACTGGAGTAATAGTAGATTCCTATGGCGTAGAATTCTACAATGACAAACAGGAAATTGTTTGTATCGATCTCACTGATGGCAAATCTACTTGGATTATGCGTAATGTTGATACTGGTGAGATTATTACCTCAGAAGACGGTAAGGCCCAAGTCGAAAGTGAAGATGCTGTCTCAGCTATGATGAAAGTCGTAGGTGAGATTGTGGCTGCATCCGGTGACGTTGAGATCCAACAACTTCACGATGAAACTGTTCTTGCCGTAAAAGGTATGACAATGGCTCAGGCTCAGGCACATTTTGCAAGTAAACTGCTGGAGATTCTCTTGAGCGCGGATTCGGATGAGATCAAACCAGGCGATACCGTGAAATGTGTTCGTTCTGAGCATTTGGGTGATCTTTTCTACGAAGTAGGTAGCGTTTATACCGTAGCCCGTGTTGACGTTGAGGGTAACTTTACCTTAGAAGGAACTATTACCGAAGAGCAAAACCGCTTCATTCCTTTAGAGGGCAATGTTTGGGCTTTTGAGAAGGTATAACTGTGCAAGTATTGAATTACTACAAGTGTGGTAAGGCGATACCAGAAAATGCGGTATATATCGCAAGAGGACAGCCCCACTTGGGGCTTCCTCACTCCAAGTTTGCAAATCCCTTTAAGATCACAGATACTGATACAAGAGAGATTGTTGTTGAGAAGTATAAAAAGTGGTTGTGGGAACAGATAAGGTCTGGTAAGATTACCTTAGAAGACTTACTTGAGTTGGAAAATAAAGACGTTGTTTGCTTTTGTGCTCCCGCCCCTTGTCACGGAGACGTTGTTGTGGCAGCGGTTAAATGGGCAAGACAGAAGTATGATAGCATTCACGGTCATTGGGATTGGTAAGGAGAAAATATGAGTGAAGTAACGATTTTTGATAGCCTGATTGGTACAGTTTTAACCAAGGCTTATGTTTCAGATACAGATGAAAATGAAGCCCTCCTATTAGAGCGCGAGATCGGCGGTACAGTTCGTTTTATGCACCATCAGTCTTGTTGCGAAAGTGTGTATATTGAGGATATTGAAGGAGATCTTGAAGATCTGGTTGGCTCTCCTATCCTTCAAGCTGAGGAAGTTACCGAGGACAATGAAGAAGCTGAATGCGGTATGTGGACTTTCTACAAGTTTGCAACTGCTAAAGGTCGTGTGACTATTCGTTTCTACGGCTCCAGTAATGGATACTACTCAGTCGGTGTATCGGTAGGTATCATCTGATGACTAAACAAGAATTGGTATTAGCTAAGGCTTATATTAAGATTCTGAACAAGTCTAAGGCCGCAAATGACAACGAGGGTGGCGATTATCAACGCGCCGCTACTCGTCGCTGGTGTTAATTTAGAGTAAGGGGAAAGTATGAAATATTTATCTGAATCAGTTTTATCTAAAATGGATGTTAAACGCCTTGGCGCATTACGTCGATCTGTTCTTGCACATATTAACCGTTGCGAGAAAGATGGTGTGTGGTGTTGTGAGAACAAGTGCCAGTGGGTAGAGGATAAATACCATACTTATCCCAACAAGAACGCTGATTATGCGTATCGGGATCTGGTCAACAAGTATTATGATGCTCAAGTTGATTCTCTGGTTGCTCTTGTAGAACTGTCTAAGGAAGATATCCGGCAAGGTCGTAGTATGCCTGCCTCTGAAGCCTTAGCACGTATGAGGGCTAGACGAGGCTAAGCATTTTCTTAATACGATAATCAGCCATTGACTAAATCCTATGATTGGGGTATAATGAAGGAATACCCCTTTAATGGGATCTTACCTTATATAAGGAATATCTTAATGGTAATTTTCGGACAACCCTATGGTAGTGGTGGAGGCGGCACTGTAACCCCGCCAGACGTTAGCGATCAAATTGCTGCGTACATTGCTGCACATCCTTTTTATCGTACATTCAAGTCTTGGGCAGAACTTAAAGCTGCTAAACCAACGGCTACGGGTGAACGAGTCTTTCTTTCTTCTTATAATGCAGTATCTGACGGTAGTTTCCACGGTAGCGGTTGGTTTACTGGTAACTTAGCTGGTAAGATTGCAGATGATGGTGGTGTTCACGCTGCCGATAGCGGTAAAACTTATTTCTGGCTACGTGAGAAAGAATATGACAAATTAGACGTTACCGACTTCGGTGCTATGCCGGGTGGAACTGTTGATGCTCAACCTGCTATCCAGCGAATGAATACCTTTGCAAATACATACCTGTCTACCCTCGGAATCCGTTTCCCTGCTGGTAGCTTCCTTGTATCTGGATGGGATTACTCTGCGACATATGTATCTAAGTTCAAAATGGCTGGCCCAGATGTAGAACTAGGTTATATGGCACTAACAACTCTGATCCTTGATGGTAGCGCAGACTACGCATTTAAAGTTCAGGCTCGTTACACAGAGATTACTGGTATCTTGGTATATGGACAGTACGATAAGAAAGTCAACACAATGGGCTTCTTCCGTAACATCTGTTCTGCTGGTCAGTACGCTCGTATCAAGTGTGTTCGCTTCTCCTATATGGGTGGTAAGAGCCTTAGCTTGATCGATACACTAGACACGAAGATTGATCAGTTCTACAGTAGCAATACGTATGATAGCGTCCTGGACGTGACTTACGACAATGCCACAGTAGGAAGCTGGGATCACTCGACGGCACTAGAACTGAGCAACTTCAACCTGCAACACGGTTTTGGTACAAACGCTTCGATCTATGCGCCTCGTGCTACTCAGTGTTTCATCTACAACGGATGGATCGAGCACACCGAACACGCCGGAGACCTTTCTAACGGACAGTGGTTGATTGACGGACTCGACCTTGAGAACATTGATACTCCATTTGACCTGACTTACTGCCGTGCATCAATGCGTGGTATCAACCTAATCAACGCCAGTTTCAACAGAACTAACACAACTGTTAGTCAGTGGGCTTCTGGATATGACCAAGGAAACCGTCAGGACGAGGCTTTTGGTAGCGTTATCAACGGTACAATGAAAGCTAAATGGTATACTGGTGCTCTACGTGGAACTAACAATGCCAATGCAAACATTTGGTTGAACCTTGGTAGCTTCTATACACCGAACAACGGTGGTATCTGGGAGATTGAAATCATCTCTCGTCTGAGCTACAACTCAGTAGGTAGCGCAAACTATCCAGTACAATCAGACAGATCTCCTGGTAAGACTATTATCAACATCCAACGTGGTGCGGGTAACATTCCTATCGTGACTATGTATCACTTCGGTGCTACAGGTGTTACTGCGGCTCAATACGCAAACCAGCAGTATAACGAAACACTACCTGCTCTCTGGGTACAGTTTGGGCCTTATACTGGTGAATACGTCATTAACGTTAAGAGCACGTCTCCTACACGTTTTGATCAAGGTCAGTGTGCGCTGTTCACTGTAAGTGGTGCTACACAGTCTGCTTCTCCTGGTTTAAACGCTGTCGTTCCGCGTATGTCTTTACATAACGGTAGCGCTGGTGTAGGTGCTCAGGGCAACTTACTGGCGGTTAGTACTGCAACAGGTACACCAACAACCCCAGGCACAGCTTCAACACATATGCAGGTAGTTGTGAACGGTACTCCGTACTTTGTTCCTCTGTTCCTGTAATTGATATAATCCCCTTCTCTTCGGAGTTGGGGATTTTTTATTGACACAGCTTCCAAGCTAGTATAGTATGACCACAAATATTGACAGGAGGAAAAATGAAAACAATCGCTAAGGTTTTATTCGGAAGTAAACTTTATGGCACAGATACACCAGAATCAGATACGGATTATAAAGAGATCTTTGTTCCAGACGCAGAGAGCATCCTGCTAGGAACAGTAAAGAATCATATGAGTTACAACACAAGTAGCGACGATGTGAAAAATACGGCTGAGGACGTGGATTACGAAAGTTTCAGTCTGCGTTACTTCATTAACTTAGGCATCGAAGGCGAAACCTTAGCTCTTGATATGATCCACGCACCAGCTAACCGAGTGGTACACTCAGATCTTCCGGCAGTATGGGCAGAACTCCAAGCTAACCGTTCGCACTTCTATTCTACGGATATGAAATCCTACCTAGGTTATGTGCGTAAGCAAGCTGGTAAGTATGGCGTTAAAGGTAGTCGTATGGCTTGTCTTCGTCAGGTTATGGAGGCATTAGCAGCAGCGCCTTCTCATTCACCAGACCCTAAACACGAGGGTAAGCGCCTGCGTAAAACCCGTGTTGGTGATATTGCACATACACTACCTCTGAACGAATTCTGTGAGTGGACTGTTGATGAAAACCAACGTTCAGGCTTCCAGGATTTCTATGTTGTCTTGGCACGTAAGTTCCAGACCAGTGTATCTGTGGAAGAAATGCAGAACTCTTTACAGAAGACGTGGGACGACTACGGACACAGGGCGCGTCAGGCAGAACTGAATGAAGGTATCGACTTCAAAGCACTCAGTCACGCTCTGCGCGGTGGTTTGCAGTTGAAAGAGATTTACTCGACGGGTGATCTGGTGTATCCTCTTAAGGATCGAGAGTACCTGATCAAAGTTAAAGCCGGAGAGATCCCCTTCAAAGAGATTCAGGTTGCTCTTGAGGATATTGTTAGTGAAGTAGAAAAGCTATCAGTGCAAGCCAAAAAGAATGGTATGCAGGAAAAGGCTGATCCTACTTTCTGGGACAAGTTCATCCGTGAAGTGTATTTGGACGAGATTCTCAGTGTGTACGGCCCAAAATAAAGGTTGCATCTGGTAATCATACTATGATAACATCAGCTTTCTGGTGTTATCTTTTTAGAGTAATGGAGGAACAATGGAATTTACACCTACGGCACAACAAGTAGCTTGCTTGGAGTCCTTTAAGTTAAACCGATTCACAACAATTCAAGCCCGCGCCGGTACAGGTAAGACTTCTACGCTTAAACTGCTGGCTAGTACTACTTCGGATAGCATTCTGTATTTGGCTTTTAATAAAACAATGGCAGAAGAAGCTAAGAAGAAAATGCCGTATAACGTCCAGTGTCGTACACTCCACTCTGTGTGCTACCAAGAACTTCCAGCGTCTATGCGTCATAAACTTACTCGTCCAGAGGGCAAGTATGTTAACGTTGCAGGTACAGGCAGCGAGATTGCTAAGTACTTCAAGATCAAACCTTGGGCTGATAAACGTGGCAAAGTATTAATCACAGAAGCTATGCTTGGACTGCTGGTAAAACAGACCCTGGCTAAGTATGAGTTCTCTGATGCAGAACATATCACCCGAGATCATTTCCCTGGCACATTAGTTGAAGATTTTAAGAAGAAGGGTGTAAACATCCCTCAACTGGTCACAGACACAATCCGTTATGCTAAACAGCTATGGCGTGAGCGTACTGATACTAAGTCTCCGGTTATGATGACTCACGATACATACGTGAAACTCTATCAGCTTTCTGGTAAAGACCTGGGTTACGACATTATCTTTGGTGATGAGTTCCAGGATGTTAACTCAGCCTTCTTGTCCATTCTGAAAAATGCCGTAAGTGCTAAACGTATCGTGGTAGTTGGTGACGAATACCAGAGTATCTATCAGTTCCGAGGAAGCGTGAATATGATGACGGAGACTGCTACAATGGGCGCTGAGCTTCACTTATCTGCCTCCTTCCGCTTCGGGCCTAAGGTAGGTAAACTAGCAGAGGACGTATTAAAAGTTACTGCACAGGGTGACGTAGAAGTCGAAGGTCGTGGTTTTGATACCGAAGTAGGTAGTGGACATAGCTCTTTTGTGGATACAAATAAGCCATACACTATTATCTTCCGCAAGAATATGACAATGCTCTTAGCAGCGATGGATTTGATTGCAGATGGTATTGAAATTAATATGCACGTTGATACCCGAGACTTTGTTTCTATGGTAGATAGTGTAAATGCCCTTCGCCGTGGTGAAACAAACAAGGTTAAGCACGAAAGCATCCTACCATATGCAAGCTGGGAAGAATTTGTTGAGGGTGCAGAGTCAGACCCTGACGCTAAGCGGCTGCTAAACATCATCGTTTCCGGTAAAGCAGGTATGATTGCACAGACTTTGCGTAACTATCGTCCGTCCAAGAATGCTAAAGTGACCCTGGTAACAGGTCATAAGTGCAAAGGACTGGAGTTTGACCAAGTTATTCTCGGCGCAGACTTCCCTTCTAACTACAACAAAGAAGGTCAGTGGGTAGGTTTAGAAGACGCAGAGCGTAATTTACTGTATGTAGCTGTTACTCGTGCCATTAAAGTGCTACAGTGGAACGAAACAGTCCAAGAAATCCTCGATATGCAACGCGAAGTGATGCGTGAGGATACAAACGCAGAGTTTAACCACTTGATCAAGAATCAAGTTAACTCATTAATGAATGATGTGGAGGTATAATTGTACATTTCAACAGGTAAATATGAAGTCCGAGAGATTTATCTTCCTGCTGTAGCCTTTCAATTGCTTGTAAAGGCAGCAAGTGAGAACATTCAATGGACTGCATCACAGACGCAGGAACCTGAACCCGAACATTTGAAGGGTAAACGCACCCTTACCCTGTATGGTGTAAGGTATATTGAGGAGGTGGTGGCACCTTCTATGTTCGATAAATATACTGGCAGACCTAATATGGTTTATCCAGTAGGAGCACGATAATGGATAAGAGCGCACTTATTGCTTGGGCAGAGAAAGAACTTCACGATCCCCACACCCAAGAAGCTATTCAGAAAGCTGTTAACTGGTTATCTGAGAAAGGCTTCACTTGGGCAGAACACGAGGTTGAAAAGATCCTCGCTTCATTGAAAAAGAAAGATTGACGTTATCTAAGGAGTGTCGTAAGATGCTCCTAACTTAACGAGGAGGGACTATGAGCTATATTGGAAAATGCTATACGGTTTTAAACGACGATGAAGAAACTATTGCACAATGGCCTGAGATTAAGACAGGCTTTGCGTTTCAGATCCTAAAGGTAGAAAATCGTGATGGCCTATATCCAGGCGTGACTCGCCTCCGCTGCCTGTCAACGGATAAGATTTTTGACGTTGAATATCCTCTTCACGATGGCGGCGAATCTTGGTTCTGGTGTCTCGTTGCATTAGATGAAGCAGGAGAACTATCGCTTAAGCCCCTGAAAGAGCGACCATTAAAAGAGGAACCTCTGGGGAAAGTCCATATGGGACACTTCCAAGGGCGGGAAGTAGATATTGCTTATGCATTGTCTGCATTAGCCGCTCAGGAAGGCTGTGACGGGGAAGAATATGACCTGATGGAAAAAGCATCCCGCTATATTCGTTATCTGGAAACACAAATTAACGCTTGACTTGTTAAACCATAACAGGCAAGATTAACAAAAATAAAGAGGAGATCATATGAAAGACACAGTAAGCATTATCAAAGCAGATCGTATTTGTGCGCGTTTTGACAAAGACCACGCACGTTTCGCAACACTGACAAACCTGTTAGGTGCATTTGACCTGGCTAAGTCCAATAAAGCAAACCTGGCTAAGACGGATAACGATATTCTTCTGCCCGTCCTCAAGGCTGCTCTAAGCGATGCTAAGGGTGCAGCAGAAACCTACCGTAAACTTGATGACGCTAAGCGCCGAGAGGCATCAGAACGCGATGTGCGCATTCTGGAAGGCTATATGCCGGAACAGTTAACAGAAGAAGATCTCGTGGAGATGATTGCTGAGTTTAAGGCAGAAGGTAAAAAGATGCCTGACTTTATGAAACATCTTCGTGAAAACTATGTCGGTGCTTTCGATGGTAAACTTGCTTCATCTCTGGCTACAGCTTCCCTCAAATAAGGAGAGAAATATGAAATTCTTAAAATGTACTGCTACCGGTTCACCATCTTCTTTTATCGAAGGTAGAATATATCGTGTATTAGGTGCAGGTCAGTTTAACATCCGCCTCAACTGTAACACGTACCTGGTAGCCTCAGAGATTGGACATAATATTGAAGTTCCATTGAACGGAATTGTTTGGCAATTTGTTATGCTGGAGATCGACATTGAACAAATGTTCTTCAACTACAAAGAGAATAAAAGTGTTGTGGCCCCGCTGATCCAAGCAGGTATTATTGCTGGCTACAAATCTTGGGAAAGTGCTCAAGAGTATACTGCTCTTATTAACCCTTCACTGGAACACAAACACGCAATATTCTTTGATGAGCGTGAAGGTATGAACGGTGTGGATAGTGGTAATGTCCAGATGCATAAACCAAATACCGATCTTTTTGAAGTGTCTGGTGCGGATTTCTTGGCTGCATTCTTGGATAAAGTAGGCGTAGATCAAGATCCAATCGCATCTGTAGCAAAAGAAGAGAAACCACGAGTTCCTCGTGTTCGTCGGAAACGTAAGGCACCTCCTAAGAAAACCACTACATCGGCTACGCTGCGCTACAAGAATGGTGACTCTTTCACCTTCCGTAGTGTTAAGAATGTATCTCTAGTGGATGGTATTTTCTCTATCATCACAGAGAAGAAAGTCGAAAAAGGTATCTCTCAGCGAGTACTGAATAAGATCGATGCTAAGCTGGTACGCAGTGTTATGCTAGAATCTCCGAAAGGAGTTGAAGAAGTGTATCAGGATTATTTCCTGGATGGTCAGTGGATGGTGTATGCCCAAGACCGCACCATTATGAACAGTAAGATGTTCGAACTACGTTTCTAATACAATAAGGGGCTTCGGCCCCTTTTGAGGGAGTAATGCACGAACAATATTTGCGATGGATGCACCAAGATATAGGTTGCATCATACGTATGGTTGGCAGTAACTATAAGCAGTTGCTGGAGAATCCAGACTTTAAGCACGAAGAATTCCTCTTAACGGGAGGATTTCAGATGTTGGCGGTTTATAAGATGCTGTTGGATAGTTGTAAAAATACCGGATCTGATATTGACATTGATACTCACTTAGGGTATTATTTCGAGATTGAAGATATCTATAAAAAACGATGGGAGATAAAAGATGAAAAATGATATGCGTGGTAAGAATGTAGTGGCTGTTATGGTTAGTGGTATGGAGCAGTGGCTGACCGAAGGTAAGTCGTACACTATCGTTGAACAGTGTGATAGCCTGTTTTACGTAATGACTGATGAGGGTTATGTGGGTGGGGCTAAGAGGGATCGCTTTATCCTAGACACCTCTACAACACCAGAAGGTAAGCACATCCCTACCTTTGCCCGTGCGCACTATGCTAAGAAAACTAAAAATGTTCGTCGTCCTAAGCAGAAGCCACCTGTCCGTAAAAAGACTGATATCTTGATTACCTACGAGAACGGCGCTCAGTACGAACTGACGAACGTTGCTTCCGTAGCTGTCATAGGTATGGACACAGTGTTTATCTCTCAGCCTGTGGCTTCTGGCGAAGGATTTGAGACCGTTAAGACTACCAAACTGGAAGGTGTGATTCATCTGGAATTGGTTACTCCTAATGACCGTATCCATATCCAAAATCAGGAAAAGCATTGGGAAGTCAAAACCAATAAAACTTCTGTATCTGCAACTAAGTACATCTGGGAGGCTTAATGTTTATGCGTCTGGACTTATCTAGCATTATTGAAACAAGTGTTGAGAAAAAAGACGGACGCTCTCTGAAAGATATTGCCCTTTACCTAAGTTCTGAATCAGGGGAAGTAGCCGATTGGCTGCTTAACCCTCAGAAGCGGAAAGAGGGATTACTCGGAGAGTGCTCGGATGTAATCATTTGTGTAGTTGATCTGGCGTTCCAGTATCTTAAGACACAACATACCTACTCAGAACTTGACGACCAAAGTTTGGCAAATATTCTCTCAGTTATGCTGGAAGAAACTATCGATAAAAAGTGCGAAAAGTGGGCAGGTAAATGATGGCAGTCTTTGGTGAGATTATACTTGTGGCTCTGGGCCTAGTGATATTTCTTTGGTCTACTTTCGTAGCATATTTTGTCAGTAAATTACAACACGTAGGTTTTGTATTTGTTCTGCCAATGTGCTTGGGACTTTTAATGATATGGGTAGGAATTCATTATGGCCCCATAACTGTGTCAACAGGAGGGTAAATGAGATTAAGAGCAATAGAGAATAGGCGTATAAACCGCTTAGCCTTTCGCGTTATGTTGGGGAATGGCCCTAGCAAACATAAACTGGACTTCAATATGCGTAGGCGTATAAAAGGTTTCAGTATGTACCGATCTAGTATGCCGTATGAGCGTTTCTTGGACAACAGGACGGGCTGGTATGATTGATTATCAAATTGGAAATCTGATTGATCAAGGTAAGAAAGGCAACGTCCAAGTGATCGCACATTGTGCTAACTGTATGAATACTATGAAATCGGGTATTGCCCCTCAAATCGTGAAGGCATTCCCTTATGCAGCAGAAGCAGATAAGCAAACAGTCCGAGGTGACAGGGAAAAGCTAGGTACTTTCAGCTTAGGTATCGCTGAACCAGAAGATTACGATCTTTTAGGATATAATTGTCCTGATGTTTTCAATCTATACGGTCAATATGGCTTCACCAAACGTCAGCTAGGACAACGTGACCTGGACTATGATGCGATCTACAACGCACTAGAGGGAATGGCCTTTAAGCTAGTTGATTGGGGAGCAGAAGACCTAAACATAGGACTACCCGCTCTAGGTTGTGGGTTGGCTGGAGCCAAATGGAGAATCATTGAGGCAATGATCGAAGAAACTGTTTGCCTTACGGATAACCGTGTAGTAGTATTCTCCCTATCGAAAGAAGCGCAAGACGCACTATTACGGAGGTAATGTGGCAAAAGTATTTACAGTGACAAAGTTCCCGTATGATGATGTAACAGTCCTGGTGAGTGATGGTGAAAACCAGACAGGATTTTATGTCGGAGAAACGGAAGAAGCTGGCGTTATTAGTTTAGACGCCTTCCTGAAAGCAGTAGATGTATCTGAGTGGAAAGAAGACCAGCTTAAACTGTTCAACAGCCCTCTGTTTAAAGATACACCTCCTGGCAATATGATCGGTGAGTTCACCATCCCAATTACAACATAAGGAGATATAAATGGAAGCTATTGTGGCTATCTTTGTATTCTTGGTATTTATTTTTATTTCATTCTTGATTATGCTGATCCCCAGCTTCCTGCTGATTTGGGCGTATGATTATGTCGCAGTTCAGTTTGATTGGCACGTACTTGCTCTGAGTTGGGGTAACGTCATCTGTGTTGCTATTCTTATGGTAATTGCACGTAGCATCTTCAAGAAAAACTGATTGACAAAGAGGGAGGATGTGTTATCCTTCCCTCATCAAAGAAACAAGGAGGAAGTATGGAACAATTAGTACCTAACGCAGACTATCAGCTTATGGTGGAAGTCGGTGACAAACAGATTAAGTTTGACTATGTTGGACACTTCACTGTCGGTGGAAAAACCATCCTTAGTATTATCCGAGAGGATAACCGTGCATACTTCTACGAAGGTCAGGAGGGTGTCACTCACGAAGACACCATTGACGCTCTGAATCGTATCCTCAGTGAAGGTATGGTTGCCCAAGCTATGCAATGTGTAAATGTCGGTGACGGTTTCTATGATGTTGAATGTGCCAATAACAAAGGCATTATGCGACTTCACTTCCAAGAAGTAGAAGATTCGGTTTTCAACTTCTATAAGATCGAAACACTTTAAATAAGGAACGGCGTATGGTGCTGATTGTTATAGTATTCCTGTTCGCCGTCCTCTTTCTGGAGGGTATTTTATGAAGATTATACTTAAAGTAGCATTGTTTGTTTTCCTGTGTGGCTTAGGCGCTATTGCACACGCTGCTGATATTCAGCAAGAAAAGGTTTACAGCGGCGGTTTTACAAAGGCTGATGTTTTAGTTGTAAAAGATAAAACACACGGTGTAATGTGTTGGGTGTTCGATGGAGGTAGTAACATCACCTCCCAATGTCTACCAGCAAGCCAAGTGCAAAACTTTGATAAAGATTGAAAATAAAGATTGACGAGTAAAAAGATTCTGGTAAGATGTATCACATCAAGACGAGAGAGTTAGCAAATAGGTTGCTAGCTAATTAGAGGAGAAACAAATGAACACATTTATGAAATACTATAAGATCCCAACAATCCTTTGGGGTATCGGTATCGCACTCGGCGGTTACATCGGATTCGCAGAGACGGGTACTATTACCGGATTGATTGAAGGTTTGGTGGCGGTGATGATTCTGTCTGTTCTTGAGGTTTCTCTCTCAGCAGATAATGCAGTACTGAACGCAAAGAAACTGGCAGATATGGATGAGGTTTGGAAAAAGCGTTTTCTTACCTGGGGTATGTTGATTGCGGTATTTGGTATGCGGCTGGTGCTTCCGATTCTGATTGTGGCTGGTCTGGGTGAAATGACACCTTGGCACGCAGTATGGTTAGGCTTCAATGACCCTAAGCAGTATGCAGAGGTGTTACAGTCTAGTCATCATCTGGTAGCGAGTTTTGGTGGTGCATTCCTGTTAATGGTGGCTCTGGGCTTCTTCCTGGATGATGAGAAAGATAATCACTGGTTGGGTTGGATTGAAAAACCTTTAGCTAAGATGGGCGGTAGTCTTACAGTACAGGTTGGTATTACTTTAGTAGCACTGATTGCAGCAAGTTTTGGTGCAGAACAAGCAGAACGTGTACCGTTCCTAGCTTCTGGTGCAGTAGGTGTCCTGCTGTTCCTGGGTATCCACTTACTGTCTGAGTGGCTTGAAGCGAAAGATGAAGCAATGGCTAAAGTTACAGGAATGGCGGTTAAATCAGGTCTGGCTGGCTTTATCTACCTGGAGATTCTGGATGCATCTATGAGTTTTGATGGACTGATTGCAGCATTCGCTATCACACAGTACTTCTTGGTGATTATGATTGGTCTGGGCATTGGCGCACTGTTTGTACGTTCTATGACTCTCCACGTACTTGAGTCTGGACATATGGGTGAATACCGCTATATGGAGAACGGAGCTTTCTTCGCTATCCTGTGCCTGGCAGTGATTATGCTTCTGAACTTTGTGTTCGAAGTGCCGGAAGTAGTAACTGGTCTGATTGGCGTAGCTTTCCTGGGTGCAGCGGTTTACCACAGCCACGTACTCAACAAGAAAGAAGCTTTAGAAGAAGCAACTGAATAAAAATAGAGCCTCCTTCGGGAGGCTTTTTCGTTAAAGGAGAAAATAATGTTTGCAATGTTTGCCTTAGGTATCGTACTCTTGGTTCTTCCGGTGTTGGCAATATGTTTCATAGTGTCAATTATCAAAAAACTTTTATAGGACAAGAGCTTGATTATTTTATTTCTATGCTGTACAGTGTTTATATTCCTGCCATCGGCAGCAATCGCGCTAATGGCATTATCAATAAGAGAGGGGAGATAATATGTTTACTTTAGTGCTGATAACGAGTATGCTTTATAATAGTAACGGTGGTTGGAATCAGGTAGTTGTTCCTGACCTGTCCTATCAAACGTGTCAAACTGAAATAGCTAAGTTTGCTATGCAAGCAGAGAACCGAGACGGTCAGAAGCACGGATATGTTATTGAATTCAGTGATTGCATTCCACAAGGAGAAAAGTAATGGTATATTCTAACGAAGACTTCCTAGAAAACTATCTATTCTGTCGTCATTTATCCGATGCAATAACAGGCTTGAAGGCTGCTCATCCTGGCATCAAGATTGTTGCATCTACTGTAGATAACCTTTACATCCCGTCCGGTATTGTGGCTTGTGATGGAGACGGTGAAGGCGAGTGTGAAGTCAGAAAGCGCGTAAGCTACCATAAGTTAGTCACCGACGCAGACGATACGCTTATCTTGGAGATCCACTTACACGAGTATTGGACTTCTTCTTTTAGTACCGCAGAAACAGATAACGGTTTGATGTTCTGGGATGAAGAAAAAGATGTTGAAGTATTTGTTGACGTACCTGTAGCGGAGGTGTAGTATGAAGTGGTTCGGATATGTCTTTGCAGTCATAGACTTTGTAGCATCAACAATCGGATGGATTATTATTGCAACGGTATTGATTTGTGCTCTGAACGGTGGTAAGATTGAGTTCACAAATAAAGGTGAGTCTCATTGTTTTGGCAAGTGTGAAGTAATACAATCTAAATAACTTAAAGCGAGGATAAATTATGAAAAAGTCAATCATCACTCTGGCAGCAACTGTTCTTCTGGCAACCGTAGCACTTACAGGTTGTGACGATCATCGTACCCGTACCGTGGTTGTCCCTGCTCCCCAGCAGCAGCAGCAATACGATTATGACGGAGACGGCTATGCAGATAATCCAGTTGTGGTTCAGCAACAGCCTTCTACTATAGTTGTTGCAGGTAGTGGTCATCACGATAGCGGTCTGGCAACTTTCGCCGCTGGCGCACTTACTGGTCATCTTCTGTCTAATGCTGGTCGTGGCAATAATACTACTGTGATTAATAATCACAATAATAGCAGTAGCTACAGCAACGGTGGTAACTATCGTGGTGGTAGTTCATATTCAAGCAGCAGTTCTTATAACCGCAACGCTCCGACTACAACCACACGTACTACGACAACTCGCGGTTGGTTTGGTGGCGGTAAATCTAGCAGCACTTATAAGAGCGCACCGAGTAGCTTTAGCCGTTCTTCTAGCTCATCTAGCTCCCGCTCTTATAGCAAGCCTAGCCGTAGCTCGTCTAGCTTCTCTTCACGAAGCAGCAGTTCACGTAGTTTCAGTTCTTCTCGTCGTCGCTAATAGGAGATAAAGGTGAAAGTAGGAAAGAAATATCAGATAATGGGGGCTATCTTTGACGATATAGCTCTACTAGAAAATGCAAATATTTTCGAGTTGGTAGATATCGAAGATAAAGGGACTAAAAATGAAGCGTACATTTTTAAGGGTGTATCCACTTCAAGGACGCAAGTATGTCATAAGACTACTCAAGATATCGGTTTGGCAATCATTCACGAAGTAGGTTGACTTTTACTCAGAGAGGTCATAAGATCTCTCTTGTTAAGAGAAACCGGAGGAAGTATGAAATCTATTCAAGAAATAATGATGTTATGGGCAGGAGTTATGACTGAGTTAAAGGATAACTTCCCCGAGTATCACTCACTACTTAAGCGTCACGGATACAAGGCTTGTGTTCGTGAAAGAAGAAACAATAGTTTTGGATGGTGCAATCACAAAGAGCGGATTGTTGCAATCAACAAGTTTCTGCATAAGAATAGCCAAGACGAAGCTATCCTTGATACTATGTGGCACGAAATAGCCCACGCTATTGATTTCTGTCAACGTGGCGTATCTGACCACGGCCCTCAATGGAAAGCAATCGCAGAACAATTAGGAGCCATTGCTAAATCTGCTTCTAAACGTGCGGTGAAGGTTCAATACAAATTTGTATGTGCTTATCGAGAGAGTGATCGTAGCGTTAAAATGCTTAAGGGCTATCATCGAAAGCCTGCTCATTATAAACCCAACTCAGTTATGGCTGATACGTTTATGAAGGGAAAGAAAGAAGAGAGTATGGGTAAAGTTTGGTTGTATACTTGGGAAAAATGGGTTACAATCTGTCAAATACTCGGTCAATCACCTTATAGAGAGGAGAATTAATATGGGATCTATTATTACAGGAAAGCCAGAACTGTTTAAAGGCGCTCCAAAGTGGGCAACAAAAGTGCTGGAAAGTGATCGGATGTTAAGTTCACTGCGAGTATGGAGCAATGGAGAAAAATACCAATACATCGCTGGTTATGAAGGTGGTGAAAGTACTCAGCGGGAGATCCCTGGGCGCTGGCCTTTCGGTGGTATTACTATTGCCGAGCGATACTTCGTAGAAGATAAACCTAAAAAGGTTAAAACTGCACGTAAAAAGGGAGCTAAGAAAACACCTAAAGCTGTTTCTAAGCTGGAGATTCGCTATGTTCTTGGTGAAAAGTATGTGATCAAGAACCCTATAGCTATGCATATCACCCAAGACTCAGTTCTTATTGCCTTGGAAGCTAAAGGTCAGATCGGTGTCGATGATGTTGTTGTGCAGAAGAATGTTCGCATCGAACGTTCCAGCCTTTCTGCTATTGTTGTATCCGATGCTAAAACAGGTTACTCGTCTGTGATTTATTTCGACGAAGAGACAGCAAAAGAGTTTACACACGGGCATTCTCGTGATATCTTAACTGCCGAATACATCTTTAATTAAGGAGAACATAATGACTAGTCCGTTCCTGAAAGCATCAACCGCTTCGCGCTCTCGTAGCCCAATGGCAACAGTAGAGAAGGAAGTTAAGTCAGCACTGAATAACCCTTTAGCAGAAAGTCCGGTATTTGCTCCAGCAGTGACGGCTAAGCAAACTACGCTTCCGGCTGTAATGTCTGAGGATGATATTCAGTCTACTGGTGCAGCCGCAGGTCAGCAGATTAAAACCGTAGCATCCCAGGTATTAAAACATCAACGTGCGAATAACGGTGATGAACTCTCTAATCGCCTGAATGCCTTGGTGAAAGAGACTAAACAACTTGATCCAAACAGTATGAAGAATTCTACTGGACTCAAGAAACTGTGGAAGCGTGTTCTCGGTATCAAAGAAGATATCTTTGAGCAGTTTGATACAATCGATGGTCGTATCAACGTTCTGGTGAATGAGCTTAATGAAGATCTGAAACGCGAGAAAGACGGTCAGCATCAACTGCGTAATCTGCGTGAGCAGGCAGGACACTATGCACTGGCTTTGAATCGTGATATTGAACTTCTCTCTGCAAATCTTGCTCGTGAGCAGGAGACCTTTGATGGTATTCCTGAGGAAGAAGTTGAGGCTCGTTCAGATAAACGTGCTACAATGGATCTGATTGAAACTCGAATCAATGACCTCGCAGCACTTCGTCTGTTGATGATTCAGTTTGGTCAACGTGTTAAAGGTATGGAGGAAGTTGGTCGTCAGCTTATCCGTGCAAGTAATAACGTACTGACAAACGTTATTCCAGCATATACCGCAGCATTCTCTGCATATGTTCACAGTATGCGTCAGAAAAAAGCAGCAGAAGCGCTTAACAACACGATTGATGAGTTCAACAATGCTATCGCATTGGGTGGTGAACTAGCTTCTGCAAACCGCGTAGAAGCAGCACGTCTGGCTAACCGTCAGGTGTTGAGCATCGAAACTCTGGAACGTGAGCAGGCAACACTGCTTAAAGATCTGGAAGCGATTAATGAAATTAATAACAATGCTCGTCAAGAACGTATCGAATACATTACCCGTGTAGGCGAACTTGAAGATGGTATTGTTCAGACAATCCGTACTGGTATTGTAAACAAAGGAGCTTAATATGGAATACATCAAGATCTTCTCTATCCCCGAAACAGAACTGTTTCAGATTGAATACTCAGTAGAGAAAGAGAGCGTTTATCCTGTAGGTGTTATGGTGCTAAAGGCCATCTCTACATTGCCTCTAGATAATCCTGGGATGCAGGTTAACATTGTGGAAACCTTGTTGGAATGTCGTGAGCAATTAGCTGGTACTCCGGCTGGCATTCTGCCTAAGGGCGAACTGATTCTTCACTTAGATTACGAGGTGAAAGATGCGGAATGATGTTGATCCGGTAATTACAGGGACAGCAGAAAACTATACAATCACGCATCCAGCCTACGGGCTGGTGCGGGTAACACATCCTTCTGGTGGTAATTTGAAGATGTTTGGTAGTGATCTGGTTCATAATGAACGTGTCTGCCTAACCTTCTGTTTAGCAGAAGAAGATCGTAACCTTAGTAGCAGTTGGTATCACGAACGCGGTCGCATCTTAGAAGTGGAACTAACTCACGCTCAGTGGGCTAGTTTGGTTAGCAGCAGTATGGGAAGTCCTACTCCTGTGACCTTCAAATACTTCCGTGACGGAGATCTTACGGTCTTGCCTGGTATTGGTAAGCAAGATACAGCTAAAAACAAAGCTAAGCGTGAATATGATCGCAAACTTGCTGAAACTCTGGAGCGTGGGGAGAAAGTATTGGCTCAGATTGAAGAGTTGATCCTTAAAGGAAAAGCTGGCAAAAAAGATCTTGACGAACTGCGATCTCTTATGCAACAATCACTAGGTCGATTCAGATCAGATACCACTTTTGCGGTAGGTTGCTTTGAAGAGAGTATGGAATCGCTTGTAAGCAATGCTCGTATTGAGGTAGAATCTACGCTCAGTACAATGGCAAAACGACTTGGTGCTGAGCACTTAGGTTTGAAATTAGATACGAAACTACTGGAGGTAGACTAGTGACACAGAAGAAAGACAGTACTCATCCAATTACAGCTAAAGGTTTAGCTGAAAAGGATTTGTTCAAAATTAGTGCAGAAATTGACATTGATCTTTATCGAGAATTTAAATCTCTATGCGCTGAAAAGGGTTTGAAGATGAAGGAACAGATACAAGACGCAGTACAATTGAAAGTAAATGCGCTAAAGTATGGAAAATAAATATTGTAAAACAGCTTGGAATTCAGCGATAAGTTTGCTAGAATACCTACTAGAAAATAAACTAACATTGGAGGTAGAAAATGTCTAAAGTATCCCTTAAGAAACGTAGTGAAACTCTGAAAGTTTCCCTGAAAAAAGCTGGCCTGGGTGATCGTCTGATGCTCCGCGTTGCTGCTGCACTGGATATCTCAGGTAGTATGAACAGTTACTACCGTAATGGTGTAATGAGCGAGTTTGTTGGTAAACTGCTGCCATTTGGTATTCAGTTTGACGATAACGAAGAGATCGATATGTGGGCATTTGACCACGGCTTCCGTGAACTGCCTTCTGCGACTGCTGCGGTATACGACGACTACGTTGGTAACTGTATGCGCGGTATTAGCATCTCTGGTGGTACTGCATATGCTCCGGTGATGGATGATATTTATAACAGCTACTTCGGCAAAACCCGCCGTGATAATGTTGTCCACACTCAAGAAGAACGTGCAAAAGGTGGTTTCTTTGGTAAACTGCTGGGTAAGAAAGAAACTGTGACAGTTTCCACAACTCATACTACGTATGAAGATCCTGAGAATATGATGCCAGCAATGGTACTGTTCCAGACTGACGGTGAAAACTCAGACGATGGTTATGTTCGTAGCCTGCTGTCACGTCACATTAACACTCCGGTGTTCTGGTTTATGGTTGGCGTTGGTGATAGTAGCTTCCGTAGCCTGCGAGGTCTGGCAAATGATTTCCCGAATGTTGACTTTATTCCTGTAGAAAGTCTTGATATGTCGGATGAAAAGCTGTATGATGAACTCCTTAAAGGTAAGTTCAAGTCGTGGTGCGATGCACACAACGTACAGTCTGTATCTAAATAATTTTAACTGAATAAGAGAAAGGAGAATATAATGGCTAAGGTATCACTGAAAAAAGGTAACTCTGAGAAAGTATCACTGCGTAAAGTTGCTCCGCTGCTGAAAAAGATTCTGATGCGCTTTAACTGGACTTCTGATGTTAAACTGGATCTGGACTGCTCAGCGCTGCTGTGTCGTAATGACGCTAAAGGTTATCCAGAAGTTATTGATGTTCGTCACATCGTGTTCTATGCCCCTACGAATGGCTTTGACCCGAGCCGCTCTGTATTCTACGGTGGTGACGTTCGTGATGGTACTGGCGACTTTGAAACCATCGATATTAACCTGGAAACTCTGCCAGAAGACGTCACTGAGATCCCATTTGTTCTGACCATCGACGATGACTCAGACAGCCTGACCTTCGGTAATGCAACATCAGGTCTGCTGGAACTGGTTAATATGGAGACCAACGAAACTGTACTGGACTTCAACTTCTTGGAGAAAGAACACGCTGGTCGTAGCATCATCCACGTAGCCTCTCTGAAACGTTCTGATGCAGGTGGCTGGGATATCGTAGGTGTTGGCGCAGGTAAGAGCGGTAGCATTCTAGATGCATTCACAGCCTTCGGTGCTGACCCAGAGTGGTTTGAGTAAGATTTAAGAGAGGGCTTCGGCCCTCTTTCTTTATGTAGTCGTTAGTGTTAAAGTACACTCTCGAAATAGAGGAGGCAAGTTTGCTACTTAACCCCCTGAAAGGAGAGAAAAAGATGTTAGTTGCACCTTTACTTGCGTTAACTCTTGCTGTAGTATCTCCAAGTGTTGATGCAAAAACCTCAGTCTCGCATAAGTGTACAAGGAATGATGCGAAGGTTGACTTATTAGCCTGTGCAATGTATGCTGAGAGTCGAGGTCAGGGTAAGAAAGGAATGGTTGCTGTTGGTAATGTGGTTATCAATCGCACCGATGATTCTGGATACCCTAGTAGTGTGAAAGGAGTGCTGTACCAAAGAGGACAATTCTCGTATACTGGAGCAGGTTCTTTCCGAGCCTACGACAAAAAGAGTTGGGAAGATGCTAAGGTGATAGCAAAGAAGCTGTTATACTTAGATGCAAACTTTCCCGAGGTCAGAAAGGCAGCAGATCCTACGAAAGGCGCTACACACTTTAAGAAAAGAACTGTAAGAACAGCTTGGCAACGTGATATGGTGTTGGTCTACAGATACAAAGAACATCAATTTTACAAATAGGAGATATAAAATGGAACGCGATAATACTACTGTAGTGGCAAACGTGCTGATTAATGGGATGACAGAAGAAGAAGTGTTCCAATCTCGTTGTAACCTGGAGCGTATGCTTCCTGTTTTCGGTGTAAAGCTGGAAGATGAAGACATTCTGTGGAAGATTGAATATATTGACCACGAAGAATATCTGATGTTGTCTTTAGTCGTCTGTCGTGAGTATTGGTTACTCTACACAGAGAACAAAGAGGCAATGCATACCGGCATCACAGCCGCACAACCAGCTATTTATCGGGAGGTACATTAATGGGTGACGTAATTAAGGTAGACTTCAATCGTAAAAAGAAGATTGAAAAGTTCACAGTTAAAAAATACCTGTGCGCAAACTGCCTGAAAGACACTATTCACGATAGCCGGAAACAACCTTATGATCCGTTTATCAGTTTTGAAAAGAATAGCTCTCAGGGTTTGTGTAAAGAATGTGCAATCAAAGTAGCGGGGGCTGTAGAAGATGAAGGATGGTAAGGTAGTTGACCGCTGGGATGACCTCAGCACTATCAGTACAGATAAGCTGATTAAACTTCGTGACGTTGCAACAGATAACGTTCGTGAACTAGGAGCAGCGCTCGAAGATGAAAGGATGTTACTTATCAATGTATTATCGGAGATTAAGTCCCGCTCTTAAGATTGATAGGTAAAACCGATTTCCCATCAAACACTTTTGGTGGTAGTATTAAGAAGTGGAGAGAAAACCTCTCCACATTTTTGTAGGAGGACGTTATCAGCATCTATCACATCACCCCTTATCATACAGGGGATATCGGCAAAGCAATCAACGAGACAATCAGTAGCCTTCCCGATGACTCTTGGATCTGCTTAAGAGACACAGATACAATGTTTCTTCATCCCCAACAGGGAGCTTGGATTGAGCAACTAGTCGCATCAAATCCTGAGTTTGACCTTATCGGATGTGCAACAAACCGCTTAGGCGGTACATATCAACTATTCGACCGTAGACGTAGCGAGAACCCAGATATTCTCTTTCATATGGATCTTGCGGTTCAAGCCTACGAAGAACACAAACTTCAAATTGAAGAAGTCCCTGATGACCAAGTGTTAGCTGGAATGTTCCTGCTGTTCAGAAAGTCATTATGGAAAGATTTTCCTATTGAAGAGAAATCTATTCAGTTTGATATTATTTTGTCTGAGAAGTTAAAGAAGGCAGGAAAGCGTCTAGGCATTGCCCGAGGTATTTATATTTTCCACCTATATCGATTAGGTGCAGAAGATCCTCAACGTGCGATTAGCCATCTGATGCATTGCCAAGACTTCTCCAAAGTGTACACACCAGGAGAATCAAATGTCTAAGATTGGTATTGGAGTAATTACAGTGGGCAAACGTCCACTCCCAGATTATCGTTTACGCGAGGGTGATCTGTTCGAAGTATTCAATGATACAGAGCGGAAGGGTGCTGCTTATGGCAGAAACTTCCTGATGAATAAGTTTTACGAGGAAGGCTGCGATTACTGGTTTATCTTCGATGACGATGTTCATCCTGCGATGGATGGTTGGCAGGATTACTTTGTCTCTCAGGCAGAGCAAGGCTGGGACTTCTTCGGAATGCCAGAGTATTTTAAAGATCCTATTGTCGGCGGTAATGGTGGAGAAATTCTAGCCTTTGAACGTTGTCTCGTCCAGTTTGCACTGTACTCACGTAAACTCGTAGAGACGGCTGGCTTCTATCGTCGCTTCACAAATGCTTACGGCTTCGAAGATACTGAATATGTATACCGTATCCAAGAGTTGCAGAAAGCAGGGTTGCTTAACCAAGGTATCTACGGATTCCCTTGTCCAGTTCGTGTTATGGCTTACATTCATCCAGACGATGTTTTTGGTAATAATCCTACGCCTTATATCAATATGACAAAAGAGGCTAAGGAGTTTGGTGTTGGTCAGAATGTAGATGAATATCATAAGTCGCTGGAGGACGTTAGAAATGGAAAAGTTTACTGGTCATACGCAGAAGCCCAAGGAATTTGATCTGTTCTTAGATCTGAAACCGAACAGTAGCTGTGATTATCATCGTGTCACAATGCCTCTATATGATAGCGGGGCTGTGTTCAGTCCTAGAGCGGATATCCTGGTGTTCAATAGGATCTTCTCAGGTGGTTTGGATCTCTTGGAGCGTATGAAGGCTCAAGGAGTTAAAATTGTTGTGGATTGGGATGACTTCTTTGAGTTAGACCCTTCGCATTATCTGTACAACGCATTCTCAGCAACAGACTTTGCAGGACAGGCGATTGCATACCTAAAACTTGCAGACGTTGTGACGGTCACTACAGAGGTTTTAGCATCGAAGTTGAGACCCTATCACAAGAACATTGTTGTGATTAGAAATAGCTTGCCTTTCGATAAGAGTCAGTTTACTCTAAGCCTCAACAAAACCTCCAGTACTCCGGTGGTTTGGGCAGGTGGAGCTTCTCACGCAGGAGATCTACAGGCTGTAGCTTGGGCATTAGATGATAATAATCTCCTGACGTTAGCTGGCTATGAGGACATTAATAGAGTTGCAATAGGATCTCACAAGGAAGCCTCAGCGAAAGAGTGGCTAAAGATCAAGGCTTCTTTCGAAGGAGTAAACTTAGTGAATGCTGTAGCGGATATCAAAAACTATATGCAGGTTTATGATGGACACCGCTTAGCTATTGCCCCTTTAATGGATAATAAGTTTAATAGCTGTAAATCTAACTTAAAGATCTTAGAAGCAGGTGCAAAAGGATTACCAATTATTTGTTCCCGAGTATTACCATATTTCAATCCCATTGATGAACCTTTCGTTGATTACGCAAGCAAAACTTGGGAGTGGGAACAGGAGTTGAATCGTTACCTTAATAATCCTTCCTACTGCGAAGATCGTGGTGCTGCATTGGCAGAGCACGTTAGATTACATTACTCACTGGATGATGCTAATGAACTTAGACGCCAGGTATATGAGAGTTTAAAATAAGGGCTTCGGCCCTTTAAGAGGAGAAAAATGCCTAAGATTTTAGTTGATGATCGCGGCGCTGCTGAACTCAGTGTATGCGACTACCATCGTATCTATTTGCCCTACCTTACAGGTGATAACTTCACCACTAAATCGGATATCTATGTCTTTAATGGTCTACCAACACACGGTAGAGAAGGCATTACTAAACTGAGAGAAGCAGGTTTCAAGATTGTAATGGATCTTGATGACAGCCTTGACCTCCCTATTGACCACGTACTGTGGCCTGTCTTTAACTCCGGCATCCGTGCAGAGCTGATCTGGTGTTTGCAGAATAGTGATGTTGTGCTAACAACCACTAGTCGTCTGGCAGAAGAATTGTCTCAGTACAATAAGAACGTATTTATTGTTCCAAATGGCTTGCCTTTTGATGAGAAAGGGTTTACACTATCCGAGGATAAAAAATCCAAGTCCTACTTTGTTTGGGCGGGTAGTGAGACGCACAAGAATGATCTGAGGGAACTCCCTGATCTGGGCGACAGACTTACCGTTTGTGGCTACAAGACAGACGCCTCAGAGCCTGTGGCGAAGCAGGAGTGGATGGATATATCTAAGAACATTCTGCCTTACGCTAAATATGAGCATCATCGTTCTCTTGACAGCTATATGCAAGCCTATGACGGTCACGCTGTATCCTTGGCTCCTTTAGAAGATTCAAACTTCAACAGGTCTAAGAGCAACCTGAAAATACTTGAGGCTGGTGCCAAGGGTTTGCCTATTATCTGCTCCAAGGTGGATTGCTATGATGACGAAACGTTGTCTGATTACCTGCTATATGCAAAAGATATAATGCAGTGGGAAGATATGACTTCTCTGTTATATACTTCACCTGATTTTGCAGAGGAAGTTGGAAAGGGCTTAGCGGAACACGTTCGCAAGCATTACACGATTAAACAGATGAATGATATTCGTCGAGATATTTTTAAGGGGATTTAATGTACGTAACTTATGATTTTGATTATAAAACTGACCTGGGCGAAAAGATTCAGGTAGAAGTGGCTTGTGAATATAATGCACCAGACCCTTATTGTGTAGATAGCGATTGGGATTATCAAGGTGGTTTCTTTGTCGATATTATTTCTCTCACTCAAGACGGTAAGCCTTGGGCTGGATATGTCAGTAAAGAAGAGTTGATGCGAGAGCTTCAAGCAAAATTACGTGAAGATGCTATTGAAAACGTTATGTACGATAATGAGGGATTCTAATAAGTAAGGAGTAGTAATGGGCTTCATCATTAAGAAGTATGGCGTAGAAGTTGATTTATCACGAGAAGGGCATCAGGCTTGCCCCCGTTGCGTAAGCAAGGGAAGGGATCGTTCAGGAAATAACCTTATGGTATATGGCTTGGATTCAGATGAAGAACATAAAGGTGGATTCTGTTTCTCTTGTGAATACACCATCCCGAGTCAAAAATGGTTAAGAGAAAATGGTCAAGAACTAGAAGAAGAGGAAGAAATAGTGGGAAGAGAATTCAATGCTGAGATTCACAAAAAGTTAAAGGAGATTACTGGTACACACCCTAAAAACTACCGTGGTATTCGAGAGGATATTTCAAAGCCTCTTGGTGTTCGGTACGAATATGCAAGTGATGGTAGTATCTTCCGCACCTATTATCCTGTGACAAAGGGATATGAGATTGCAGGTTATAAGGTGAGAGAACACCCTAAAGAATTTGCACACCCTGGCCCTCTGGGTGAAACAGGTAAAGAATGTGACCTGTTTGGTCAGTTCAAATACCGTAATGCTTCCGGTACAATCCTGATTGTAGGTGGTGAGCACGATCAACTGGCGGCTGTACAGCTACTGAAAGACAACGATCCTGCTGGTAAATACCCAGAGATTGCTGTAGTATCAGGAACTTGTGGTGAGACTTCTCTTCATCGTCAACTACAGAGTCAGTATAACTTCTTGAATCAGTTCAAGAAAATCATTCTCTGTCTGGATAATGATAAAGCTGGTCAAGAAGCGATGGAGAAGTGTGTTAAAGTACTGCCTCGTAACCGTGTCTACGTGATGACTTTGGACTGCAAAGATCCAAATCAGGCGCTGGAAGACGGAAAGAAAGATCACTTTATGACTCAGTTCTTCAAGTCTAAGCTGTATACTCCAGCAGGTGTTTATGCCTCGAATATGCTGTTTGAAGCTGCGCTTGAGTGTATGGATGCACAGATTATCACGCTGCCAGCGTTTATGCGTGTTGCTGCAAATATGCTTGGTGGTGGTTTGGTGCGAGAAGAGATTACTGTTATCCTGGCTAAAACCAGTATCGGTAAAACTCTATTGGTGAACGAAGTAACGAAGCATATCATTGTAGAGCATCCTGAGGATGTTTTAGGTATCCTGTCACTGGAAGCCACATACAAGAAATACTCTCGTAACTTGCTTTCTTCTTATCTGCATATTCCTCTGCACAGGAAGACACCAGAAGAACGGGAAGCTATCTTGCTGGATAACGAACAACGCATTCGTGCATTCTATGAACGTCCAGACGGTACTCCAAAGTTCTTTGTCTGTGATGACCGTGGAGCAAGCGTTGAGAGTGTTAAAGAGAAAGTGCTGGAGATGGTTGTACACTACGGTGTAACAATTCTGGTCATTGACCCATACTCAGACTTACTCTCAGGTATGGATGTTCGTGAGCAGGAGGAATTGGCTACTTGGTTGAAGCGTATTATGAAAGAGTACGGCATCACCATTATCGTGATTTCTCACGTTAAGAAGTCAGCTAACGGTAACAATGAGCACATCACCGAAGATGACACAATGGGCAGTAGCTTCCTTGCTAAAGGTGCAGGCATCACAATTGCACTTGAACGTGATAAAGCAGCGGAAGATCCGATTGAACGTAACACAACAAACTGTTTCATCCTGAAAAACCGTGAGTTTTCTGAGACAGGTGCTGCGGGTAACTTCTACTACGATATCAAAACAGCTACGCTGCACGATAAAGAGCAGTACTTTAGCAATCCCGCCAACATTGGCGGCGATATGAAGTTTTAATCTAATGGGGCGAAAGCCCCTTAAAGGAGTTTTAAAATGGCAGTGATGTTACGTGGTCTTTCGGTATATGATCCTTCTTCGGTTAGTGCTTATCTAGAAACAGAAGAGGGTGATGTTGCCCTTTATGGATTTGTTGCTGGAGAGAAGATTTACTACGAGCAAGGAGAAGTATTTATTTCTCTTCAAATGACAAGTGAATGCGTCCCTACCCTTCTAAAGCTGGAAGGTAGTGATGTTCGTATTCGTCTTGCTTCTAAGGGATCAGATAAAGAGGTTCTTTCTTGGTTCGATGGGCACTCGGGTACGCTGGAAACTTACCGTGTTGGACTAGTAGGATCAGAAGTTCCTACAGCACTATTTAAAATTTCGGAGTATTGACAGAGCAGAGGGGTTTAGTGTATACTCTGCCCCCTAATAAATAACAAAAGGAGAGGAAATGATTGGTGATATTCCCCTGAATACCTATACTTGGGATATTGAGGCAACAGACTTACTGCGAGAATCGTCTATCGACTACAAGCAGAGTCCTTATCGACTGCGGGACAGCTTCGGTATGCACTGTATTGTGCTGGAGAACCACGAAAGCGGAGAGATTGTCGGCTTCCACGATGGTGATAAGTATGTCTTTGATGGTCGTCCTTATACTGAATCTGACGATAAGTACACATACGAGTTGAAAGAATACGTTCCAGTGGACTATACTCACTTTCCTCTTAGTATGTTTATTGATTTTGTCAATCATACAGGTTACTTTGCAGATAAACCTGAGTATAAAGTTGAACGTGCCATTGGTCATAACACCATTAACTATGACTTCTTAGCCGTTAAGCTGTTCTACAAGCTGAACTACAGTGTTAAATACAACACTTGGGGCGATAGTAACGTAGAAATTATCGACTCAATGATTCTGAGTAAGGTGTTAAACCCAGATCGCTTCGGTGGTCACAGCCTGGACGCACTATCACAGAAAGCAGGTGGTGATGTAAAACGTGATTTCCGTAAAGAGATTCCTGTAGAAGATCGATTTAAGACTTTTGCTGCGGATATGATGTATTACTGTATCTACGACAACAAGGCTAACACCGCTGTATATCGTATGTTGCAAGAAGAGTGGGGCGATTATGACAAGTGGTTAGACCCGTTCATCCTTGAGCAGCGTGTAGCTGACATTATCACTCGACAGGAACACCGTGGCTTTGCCTTCGATATGAAGAAAGCAGAAGCTAACATTAATGATCTTGATGAAAAGATGGAGGAGCGCCGTCAACGTGCAGAGCCTATTCTTCCACCTAAGCCTGCCACTAAGGGTTATCTGAAAGATTTTATTCCACCTAAGTTGCAGTTCAAGAAGAACGGAGAACCTACGTCCAACATTATCAAGTTTGCTGCAAAACACGGCGGTGAATTAGTAGGTGATGGTAATGGTGGTTACATCTTGAAAGCGCTAGGTAAAGAGTTTACATTACCGCTCGAAGCCGAAGTTCCGATTTGTGATCCTAACGTTCCGGCTACGCTGAACGATACAACGCACATTAAAAACTGGCTCGTTGGTTTGGGATGGAATCCAAGTGAGTACAAGGATAAAGACATTACTTTGAAGTCCGGCACCAAGAACCGAAAGGAAGATGCTGCGATGGAAAAAGGTATTCAGGACTATCTGAAACAAACCTTTGAATCTAACTTCCTGAATGATCGTTGTGAACATCTGGAATGTACACCAGACCGCCTAGAAGCCACTCTAAGAGCACGTATCGCAAAAGGGCGTGGTGTTAAGGTAAGAACTAATCCTAGCTTTACAAAGGGCCAGGAGAAAGAGATTTGCCCTAACCTATCACTGATTGCAGAGCAGTTCCCGTTTGCAATCGACATTGTGGAATACCTGACATTCAAGCATCGTCGTAACTCTATCTTGGGCGGTGGTGTTGATTGGGATGATCCAGAGGAAGAGCCAGATAAAGGTTATGTTGCTGCGGTAAGGGCTGATGGTCGAATCCCTACACCTGCGGCTACGTGTGATGCGGCAACAAGCCGTATGAAGCACAGGTCAGTGGCAAACATTCCTCGCGTTACTTCGCTGTATGGTGAACAGATGCGTAGTTTGTTTGGAGCAGATACACCTAACTACTTCCAAATCGGTTACGACTTTGATAGCCTTGAAGCACGTATCGAAGCGCACTACACTTGGAAATATGATGTTGAAGGTCAGCCATACTGCAACTCATTGCTGTTGGATAAGCCCAACGATGTTCACACTAAGACTGCTGAAAAGATCTCTGAGATCCTCGGTAAGAAGTTTGAACGTGGCAGTGCTAAGGCAGTGAAATACGGTTGTACTTATGGTAGTCAGGCGGCTCGTGTTGCCAAGACTATCGGTAGTGACCTTTACACTGGTGAACTGGTGTTTGGAGGTTTCTGGGAAGCAGCGAAGCCTTTAGCAGATCTGAAAGAGAAGTTGTCTGCATACTGGACAGCAACAGGTAAAACTTACGTTCCTGGTATTGATGGTCGTAAAGTCCCTACTCGTTCCGCTCACGCTATCCTGAACTCTCTGTTCCAATCAGGCGGTGTTATTTGTGCTAAACGTGCAATGGTGTTGTATGATGACTACATTGAAGAAGAAGGTTTGCTGTGTGACTTCTTTGTTGACGATTGGAAGAATATGCCTTTTGCTCAACAAATGATCGCCTATCACGATGAGGCACAGGTGGAAGTCTCTAAAGAACTGGTTGAGTTTAAATGGTGGAGACCAGAAGAACTAGGTTGGGTGAAGGTAGAAGACGAGAAAGAGCAGGCAGCAATTGATAAAGCTTGTGAGAAGAGGGCTAAACAACTTCTTGCAGAGTTGGAAGAGAAGGAAGGTCGTAAATGGGCTAACCTGCATCCTTCGCCTCGCGGTGGTTTCTATAGTGCTTATTCCCGTGCTGGAGAATTGGCTGTTACTGCCGTAACGGAGGCTGGGCGATACTACGGTCTAAATGTAGAGTTAACTGCGGGTTATGACGTAGGAAGATCCTGGGCTGAGTGTCACTAATGGATAGACAGACAATGTTAACAATCTTTGATGTTGCAATGCTCACTATTCTTGTGATAGGATGCGTGTTCTACATTAAAGATGATGAATAAGGGCTTCGGCCCTTTAAACGGAGGTTTTTATGATTGGCAATGAAGATTTAGTGTTGTGGCCTGATGACGTGATGTGTTTTGGTGAAGATCTGGAGGAAATGCTCCAAGGTCGATCTGATGATTTCCGTGTAGTGCTAGCATTCACTGACGAATGGTACACACTCACAGACTCTGAACAATCGGAGTATGACCAAGACGATTATGAAGACGATTGGGATGACACATATTCTTGTGGTTGCTGCAAGTGTTGCGGTTGTTATTGTGATGAACCGACTGATCGCTTCGGTAATCCTAAAGAGGGCTGGGAAGAAAATGAAGAGGATTGATTACGATTTTAAAGGTAAAACTCTCCACTTCGATGATAACCAAGATGCAGTTATCCCGCGAAAGAATGAACTGGTATTTTTACCAGAAGGACAGTTCTTTGTAGCCAGTATTTCTCATTATCCTGGTACTAAGTATTTTAACATTGCAGATCCTGTGCATATCATCAGCATAGAACTAATGGAGGTGTAGTATGTCAACAGTGAAAGTTCAATATATGGAAGGTGATTCTGTTATCGACTACCAGCGATCATCTAAATTCTACACCCCGCCTGTGCCTCGTAAGGGTGAAGGTATGGTACTAGAAGGTGTTGAGTACGTGGTTTATGATGTTGTTCATAGTCCAAATAACTTGGAGAAGATTATGGGCCAAATATGTGAGCTATATATTATCATTGTGAAAATTCAGAGGATCGGGTAATATGATTTTACTTACAAGAGTCTCAGGTGAAACTATACTGATCAATACACATACAATCCTATTTGCCCAACAAGTACAGCAATCGGATAGTACACACATTCGTGTTGTTATTGGGGATGAGTACTACGACTTTTACGTTCTACAAAATCCCTACACTATATCTTTACTGGCTAAGGAGGACAAATGATCGTTAAGTTAGATCTTATTGCACATCTTGAAATTGACTTAGACAATCCCGAGTTGAAAGAAGGTTATGATATGCGCATCGCAGCAGGAGAAACACACGAAGAGATCGTGGCAGGCTTGACTGAGATGTTAACTGGTTGTTTCGTAGAACTTATCCAAGATGAGTTTAACGAAGATGGAATCTTTACTACTGTGGAGGTAAAATAATGAATCGTCATAATGAAAAGCGTTTAGGTGAAGAAGTACTGGAACGCATTAAGAAGATTGATCCTAATGCTATTATTGCAGGCGGTGCGCCTCGTGATTGGTGGATGGGTAAGGAGTGTTCTGATATCGATATCTATCTGAAAGCCCCTGAGCTATCCTCTGACCCTCTGCGACAAGCAGCAATATCTTTGCTCGGGTTCAACCGTGTACGCTCTATGAGTGCCGTAGACGAGGACTATGAAGGTATCTCAGATCTGTTGGCAGTATTTGAATTCGATTACGAAGGTAAGACGTTCAACATTATGTTTATGGATGAGTACTGTGCCTTCCCGTACACTGGTCATTTTAGCTGTAGCATCTGCGAGATTTATTATGATGGTCAGTATCACCCTTCTCCGAAGTTTATGAAAACTCTTCTGGATAAGGTGATCATCTTGTCTGATGATGTAGACGAGAACACAAAGCACGTTCAGAAAATTGCAGGTAAGTTCCCTGGCTACACCTTTGCTAAGTTTGTTAAAGTGCGTCCTTCTTTTGTGGAAGTGAAGGTATCTGCTGACTTAGGCTTTGACTCTTTCGAGCGAGATGGTAAAGAAAGTCCAGATGTTTTCAACTTTTAGTTGACACGATAACAGTATTTTGATATAGTAAGGATTCGAAATGACAACAGCTTTAAAAAGACCTCTCGTTAAGGTAAGAACAAACTTCTTTGAAGAAGCATCCGAAATCTATCTCAGTGAAGATACTATGATGAACAACAGGTTCTACTTGAAGGTCAAGCGTTTTCATAACGAAAAGACAGTGGTTGAGATTAACACTTTTGTTGGTAAGAAAGAGACTACATCCTTCACTGTCGATCTGCGGGAGTTCAGACGTTTTCAAGACCACATATTAGAGGTTATTGATAACAAGAACACTGGTAGAAGAATCGTATTAGGGAGTGAATACTTTAACTTTGTTCACTTACCTACAGGTGAATTAGGGATGGATTTCTCAGGAAATAAATTCCTTGTTCCCAAGGATGCAGCGTTACGTTTGAGAACGTTTGCAGCAGAAACATTACATTAAATAAGAACTCATATAGGAGATATACATATGTCAGCAGTAATCAAATCAGAAATCGACCGTCGCACTAAGAAAGAAGTATTTTTCGCAGAAGGCGTGGTTGAGTTTGTCAAACTGGACAAATTCCCTGAAATGAAAACTTCCTACATTAAAGTAGCGGGTCAGCCAGACAAGAAAATTGAGTCAACACACAAAGCTTCTATTCTCCTGAAAGAGAAAGGTGCTTCTCGTGAAGATGCGGGTCAGTGGATTGGATTAGGTGAAGTAAAACTGCACCCAGAACACGAGAATCTACAGGTTAAAGCAGCCGTAGGTGATGCACCTGAGCGTTGGGTAACTATTGAACGTGGTGTTGAAGTAGCTCTGGATCTGAAAGTAAGTGAGTGGCAGGGTAAGACCTATTACAACTCATCTAAAGGCAAGATCAGCGTACTATCTGTTGATGGTGTTCAGCAGGCTCCAGCCTCTAACAAGCCAGCAGGAAACGGTCAGGCTGCGGGTAAAGGCACTTGGAAGAAAGACAACTCAGGTATGGAAGCAGGTCACGCTGTAAACGGCGCTTTATACCTGCAACGCAATGGCGTCTCTGGTAGTGCTGTTGACCTGGCTAAGCTGGTTCACGAAGCAACTGTCCAGATGAAAACCGAGGTTGCTCTGCAACGTGGTGTCGATATTTCTGACTACGATACTGGCGCTTCTGTTGGTCACGCTGTTCTGAATGCTTGCCGTGATGCAAAAGGTGAAGTTACTGTTGCTAGTCTGATTGAGGCTGCTAAGCCTATCCTAGCAGTGAGTGATGAAGTTCTGGCTGTTATCAAAGGTGCAAACTCAGAAGCAAAAGCTCCGGCTAAGATCGAAGCTAAACCAAAAGCTGATAAACCAGCTTCTACTCCGAAAGATCCTGAGCCGACTCCAGACGCTCCAGTAGATTTCGATGATGATATCCCCTTCTAAGTCGCTGATTTATAAAGGGAAATAAGGGAGCCGAAAGGCTCCTTTTCTTTTGTCTAAAATAAATGTTGACGCATACTAAAGACTGCTGTAATATTCATTTCAACAAGAAGCAATACTGCTTAAATCAAAAGAGGAGAAGAAAGATGGCTAAGATTAATCGCGTGAAGGAAACTATGGTGGCATTGCAGGCTCTGGGCCTGAATGTAGAGACAGGTGTTTCTGACTATATCACGATGAAAGATATCGAAGAAATGTCTGGCTTGCGCCAGGTGAGTAACGGTAGTCGTATTATCCGTGAAGATATGCATCCGTTCTCCTGCTTCAAGATCGAACGTGTCTTGGGTGAGGATGGTCGGTCTCTCCAGAGTATCAAATTCAACGGTTTCCGTGATGTTGAATATCAGCGTGACGTTCTGGCAGAAGGCATCAGCAAAGCAAACGGCGAGATCGCTGCTCAGCAGATTAAGATCAGCAAAAATATCAAGGAACTTGAATCCTTGTCCGAAATCAAAACAAACGAACCTCTATTCAATAAAGAGAGTTTAGGTTTGTATATCGTATAAACAAATAAAGGAGCCTTTCGGCTCCTTTTTTATTATGCAGTTTTCCAGTTTGCGTTTCCGCTTGTGGCAAACCATCTGGTTCCATCGCTATACATCAACTGTGCAGCAGGAGAAAGAATCGTGTTCGTACAAAGCACAATTCCGTACACGTTAGCCGATGGAGAAGGCATAGTGTCTACTGTGTATCGTGGGATACGCATAGAAGATGTTAGTGGGTTCAGTGGAATGTTATACTGTGAACCGTTAATGTAGATTGGTAATGAGGTAGCAGCAGCTTCTGCGGTAGTGGCACCGTGGTACTGTAGCATACCAGCATCAATATCCATACCGAATCCGTTACCGTTATAATCCCCTTTGTTGATTGACCATCTGCAAGGTGCAGTAGTAATGTTCGTCTTTGCATTCAACTCTGCTTCTGAGATCTCTGCCCCTGACCATACAGTGTATGCTGGGTTCCCCGTTGCGATACGTACAGTACCGTTCAGAGTCATAAAGACCGAAGCGTGGAGAGCGTATGGCGCAAGCTGTACATAAAGCTGGATGCTCTGCCAAGTATGAACATATTTAACTGCGGTTACAGGACAACCATCTGTACCGTGCCAGTGTAACTGACCCGCAGTAGTTCCTGAACTATTAGGGTACTTAAGCTCGAAGTAGATATTGGCTTCACCACCACCGAAGGCTGTGTGTGCTGGCATCTTAGGCCCGTCACTCACTGAATCCCAACCACGCATACCTGTTACTTTGATATGTGCTGTTCTACCTAGTCCTTGCAGAGTAATCTTCCCTAAGTCAAACCAAGTTGCTGCGCTATTTCCGTTATCCAGGTACTGCTCGGTATACGTAAATCTTGCGGCTAATGGCCCGTCGAAGTAACTACCTAATAGGTTGATACGTACCTTACCTTGGTCATAACTGTTACCTACCCAAGAAGGAATGTTACCACTACCACCATTGACAAGATCCATATCTTTAGTGTAACCAGATAATGTATCATCCATAGTAGCACCCTGAGCGAAACGACAGTTGATCTGGATGATTTTAGAGTACTTAGTCTTACCTGGGTAAGTTGAGTTCTCCATAATTACCGTATCAAACAGCCAACCACCCTGAGAAATATCAAAGGTGTATTCGTTATTACTGAACCAAGTATTACGCATAATACACTGACCAGCACGAATCGCTGTAATAGCTTCGATTTTCTTCCCACTTGAGAAGTTTGAGTTAGAGATTTCAATCGCTGTTGAGTGATCCCAAGCACCAGTTTTGGTGTTAGTCCATCCCGCACGAAGGAAGCCGCCCGTAATGCTGTAGCAATAAATTTGCTCGAAGGCTGTATCAATGGTATCAAGAAGTTCAAATACCATTCCACCTGTACTGTTACAACGGATGTTCTTAACACGGTAATACTGACCTGCCGGACACACGTTCTTGAAGAATGGAGTTGTAGTTCCAGCCCCTTGAAGGTGCAAACCAGTAACCTCTGTACGACGAGCATTCACCTGGAACACAGGTGTAGTTGAAGTCTTGTCCAAGAAGTAAACCTGAACTTTAGGGTTAACCCCGTAATCAACTGCTGGCCCTTTAATAGAGAAGATTGGCTGCTCTGTAGATCCACTTTCGTTGAATGTACTTTTTAGAGCAATCTTACCTGCTGGCAGACGAATACCAATGGCGTTAGCTGAGCCTAAGTTCCTTGTACCTGTGTACATTCTCTTACAGGCGGGCATATCATCTGTTGTACCATCCATAAGCGCACCGTAATGCGTTACAAGCAGTTGTTCTGGTTCAAGGTCACGTTTCCAACGCTTACCACCTGCGGTCACTACAATGTATCCAGCGTCATCTACGGATGTAGTGTCGTTAGCATTATAGATGAAATATCCTTGACCACGGCCTGTGTTAGAGGCATACTCTCTCAGCCAAACACGTTGACCTTGGACAGTAGGCTCAATAGTACGTAAATCAGAAATGTTCGCTGCGCTACCAATGTATTTCTCACCATCTTTAGCAGAGAATAGATCGTATGAGTTTGCTTCCCCTAGTTTCAACCAGATACCTGTAGGGTTTGATGCTGACCATACACCGCTCTGGTCTGCTTCTGGTGAGTCTGCTGTAGTAACATAAGGGATAGCTGTACCGATATAGGCGTAAGAGCTATCGATTCCTCTGTCATTGGTTTTGTAATAGATACGACCGTAGGCAGAAATCTCTTTATCTTTCGTGAAAGGAAGAGGCTTGATATTTGCAGTAGCAGTGTATATTACAAAATTAGGATCTCCAATAGGGCTAGATCCTAAAGTGATCGGGTTTGTTGCAGTTGCTGACGGGGCGTAGTATAGTCCAGATACACGATCATTTAATGACGTGAAGTAATACAACTGGTTGAATACTACAGCAGTGTTTCCTTCCGACCAAGCAATAGGTGAACGGAAGTAGAAGTTGTTTACCAGCGCATATCTCAGCGATGGAATGTCACCGTCTTCACTTTCTACGGTAGACGTTGCATCTCCGTTGATAACGTTATGCAATTGGTTTGCCGAGAAGATGGCAAGCTCAACGGCTTGCTCAAATGTAGTTGACGGATATGTTGGAAAGTTAGTAGCCATTAATTATCCTTAGTACGTTGGCGCTTATAAACTTCTTCAAGCATAAGTTTGATTGGTGCATTCTTAAGATCCATAATCTTTTCGATTTTCTGCTCCAATGTCGTGTTGTTGTTCATCAGGGTTGAGTTAATCTGGTTCAACATTTGTGTCAGCTCAGCTTTAGTAGCATAAGTAGATTCGACAAATACAACTTTCTTCTCTAACTCTCTGTATGATTGTTGGGACTCTTCAATATCTTCTTCAAGTTTGTCAATCTTTTGCTTAAAGAAAGCCCCGATAATCCCTACGAGAGGAATTATTGCGTCTTTTGCAATGCCCCAAATGTCGCTCCAGTTCATTACAATCTCCTTATGAAATATCTACAATCTGTCTCTTAAGAGATGTAATCTCTTGGTCAACTGAGGAATCCCCTAACTCCTTCTTGATCTCCGCAACTTTAAGTTGACTGAGTAGTTTATCCAGAGAAGGCTTAGGGACGAAAGGTGAAAACGTTTTTGTTTCTGGGTCATACTTTGATAAATAATCAATGTTATTTAAATCATCCACTTGTAACAGATGACCTTCTGGAATTGGAAAAATAACATTAGGGTCTTTATCGTAACTGCGCACAATATTGTTCTTGCACAGCATTACTGTATATTTAGTAGTGTCCAGTGTCTTAGCTAAGTCATAATAATCAACACCATCTTCATCACGAAGAAATGCAATGTTATGATCAGTAGATAAACCCCTTAAAAAGGGGTCTTCTGGAATGTACTTTTGGAAATTCTTATGCATAATTATCCGTAGTTTGCTGTGTACCAGTTGCCGTTAATTTGGTACTGTAACTGACGTCCAAGATAGTAACCGTTTGAGGCACCGAAGTCTCCCCCTGTAGTTACGACATAACCGTTAGCATACTCATAAGCATCTCCCCCAACTTCCCAACCTGCCCTATTAACAAGACGGATGTTAGTAACATAGGTTCTTGCTACATCGCTTCTAAGCTGGTTTATAGCAGCACTCAAGTTATTAACATTTGTGTTAATGGAGTTTGTCAGGTTTGAGTTTACAGTATTGATGCTATTCTGCAAGTTAGATACGTTAGCACTGAAAGTATCATAACGCACCAGCGCAGCCCCCGTTGTCTCTTGTCCAGTAGAACTACGAGGAGAGGTCAGAGTGATGTATCCTGACTGCAAATAAATAGAAGATACTACTGCACCGTTAACAGGGTTTTTACTAAGGATGAATACTGCCCCTGCTGCACCTGGCGCGGCGCTCATCTCTCCGTACTCTACTCCACTAGGATCAACTAAGAAGTAGCTGGCACTATCAGATGAACTTGTTGCGTATGAGTAAATATCTCCTGCACGGATCGATTGATCTGAATTTCTGCGTACCAAGGTATTTGCAGTTGTTGCAACGCTAGAAGCGGCAACTGTAGTTGTAATAGAGAGTTCATTGGTTCCACTAAAAGTAGCAGTACCTGTGACTTCTCCAGCTAATGTAATCTTTGTGTTATCATTACGCAAACCAACTGGAATAAGTTCTGAGTCGAAATATTTAATCCAAAGGTAGACGTTATTTAACATCCAGTTCATTTCTTCTGCCGAAGGAATCTGACCTTTATCCCAACCAATTGTGCGGAGGGTTGTCTTAGGTCTATCCTTATTTGGCTCACCTGTAGCTGGCAGGTTTTGATCTTGCTCAGCCCAGATTGGGTAATAAGTTGGTGCAGCCATTTAAAATCCTCACTTAGTGGCGGCTAATAGGGAAGCTAATCTTCCACCATATCCTGCGGCGAAGTCTTTGCTCTGACTATCTGTGATTGAACCAAACCCGTTATCGCCGTCTGGACTCATATCTGTGTCATCGTAAACACTACCGAAAATAAACGGAGTACCACCCTTGCTTAAAAGTCTATAAGATGATACAACAGGGAATAGCTTTTCTAGTTCTTCTACTGCAACTGACTCGTTTAAACAGCTACTATAGAAAGCAATATCAAAGGACTTTTGTAAGCCTACATAAGTATTTACTTCTGTGGATTCCAAACCTGTGAAACGCGAGAAAACTTCAATAATGTTAGGACGACTACCAGCAGATGTTACGCGGTATGCTCTGATTTGCAATACAGCACGATATTCATCGTCATTTGAGTCTTGTCTGTCAACACCTAACTGTTTCCCTAGTTCGTCGAGGTAAGCTCCAGAGGCAGTGCTAATAAGTCGATGCTTGGCTAGATAGATCATTGCCTGATCTATCTTTGCCTTAGACTCTGAAATAATGTAAGTTAACTTGACAATATTCTCAGATGACTTAAAATCCTCAATAAGCAAATCTTTAACGTCAGCTACAATGTCCGTCCACACAGTTACGTGGTCAACATTGGTAGTCATTTTTAGTCCTTGTATTCGTATGAGATGTTACTCGTGTCAAAAGATGGTACAACGCTATATGCTGGTTCAATGTCACCATTATTGTAACTTCCATCATCTTCACTACTTAGTTTAACATAAACAGCAAGGTAAGTCAAGCGTCCAAAATCCAGTGCGTTGTAAATAACACCTTTCATCTGATCATTAGTTACTTTACTACCAATCTCAAAGTATGCTTCCAAATCACGTAGTGCTGTGGTAATGTTAGCTTTCTCTGTTGTGGTAAGTACTTTCCCTGAGGCTGTAGTGTAAACCAGTTTTACTGAGTACTCTCGGGTACTTCCTGGAGTGAACTTGATGATCTCACTTCCACCGTCTTCTGTGGTAATTGTCGTTGCAACAGTACCATAAGTAAGAGTGTTGATTGGCTTCTTCTCGTAGATGGTACGCGCCACTGTCTCTGCATCTCCACCGTACACGATTGTGTTGAAGGTGAATGCTGGAGCGTAGTTCTGATCTACAGAAGTAGGGTTGTCATATACTCTAACCTTTGTCACGCCAGGAACGTTCAGCAGAGCCGAAATAATAGCCGGACGTGTGGCAGCGTTTGCTTCGTCTTGGTTATCATTGAAGCGAGAACGGAATTCAGCATCTGTCTCAACATCCGTACCAGTGCTGAAAGCAGTGAAGTTACCTGTCGCAGAGTATCCGGTGAAAGTAGATGAGATACCCGTAATACCGCCTGTACTTACTGGATTATATCCTTTTTCAGAGGCAGCTACTGGAATCAGGCTCCACTTTGTACCAATACTTACTGTAGCATAGAACTTAGTTGCAGTTGACAGCCCTACAGGATTGGTGTAGTCTGCGGTATTGAAACCCACATACAAAACGCCATCTTTAGTACTGACAAGGCTCTTATCCGCTGATGCTACGTTAGCCTGAATAAAAGTAACCAGGTCAGACATAAATGTGTTAGACGATGATGTAAGAGTGATGGAGTTTAAACCACCATCCAGAGTGTTTTGAATGTAGAACGTAACTTGATCTGCTGCACTGGTAGCTTGTGCTTTAGTAAGAGTGTATGCTGCAATGGAAGCATTGAGCAGAGTCTTACTTGAGACGTAGTATGATAGATCATTATCTGCGGTAAAATATGTGTCTGTGTCCAAAGATGCAGTCCACAATGCCTTGCTTGTTGACTTGACATAAACAAAGCCACTACCTGCTGTAGCTGATTGACGAGTCAAGCCACGCTTAGCGAACAGGTCATCCAAGTATGTACCTTCTGCACCGTTCAGGGTTTGGGAGTTGTAGACTCCTTGCATTCCTTCCCAAAGGGTGTAGTCTGTGTAGGCTACAATACGGAATAACTGACCGAAGACAGTATCTTCTGATGTGGCTACATCACTTCCGAAAGTATTTTGTAGTGCTGTTACATAACGATCTAAGATATCGTCAAACGTAGGAATTACAAACCCTGCGTCAGTTAAACCATAATCTGCCATTATTCTTCTCCTTTAGAAGATGATACTCTACCCCAACGTAGATCAATAAGATTTTTCATAAGCCTTGATGGAGTAATCATAAATACGTAAGTCCATCCCATCCATTCAGGAATGTCCTTTTTGATTCCCAAGTAAATAAACATTCCAGTCATTACTGAAAGTCCAATAAAGTTCCAGACTTTAGTGCTGCTGATCTTATTCCCAGGGTAGGTACAAAACATACCGATAAAAAACTTTTTCATTATTGTCAACCTGTATCATAACATCCTTGTCCTAAAAAGTCAATCCTTATGTTGTAGGGATCAGCGTACCTGTTGGCGTGTATTCTGCTCTCCAGTGGAAAGGAGAAGTAGAATTACCTACAGTACCTGAATCAACCTGGAGAGAACGAACAGAGAAGCCTGTTGTTGTAACACTATCGGTCACAAGAATAGTTGTCGCCAGAACTGCACCGCTTGAGGCACCGCTCCCTGTTTCAGTTGTTAACTGAATATCATTTGGTGCTGTAGAATAAGCCTTGGTAAAGGTTACGTCTGTCTGCCCTGATGTAGGGACAACTCTACCCCAAGAAAGCATACTTCCGTTCTTGAAGATCTTATATCCACCAGTATCTGTTACCTTATACTCAATCATCTCCGGCACTTCTACAAAACGGTCTTGCAAGGCAGTTACGCTAGTGGTAACATTCTCGACATTATCATTTGTATTAGTCAGGCCAGACTCTAATGTACTAATACGAACAACTGCGGCAGTAACATCACTATCAGTTTGATCTGTTTTGGATGTAAGCCCTGAGATGTTGCTCTTGATTGCCACTAAATCTGAATCCTGCTGAACACTCGTATCTGAAAGCGATGTAATAGAAGTCTCTGCACTGCTTACACGACTAGATAGTTCACTTAGAGAACTTGAGTTACTGGACGTGCTGCTTTTCAGCGATGAGATATCTGTCTCATTTGTCTTAACTCTAGTGGTCAATGCAGAAATACTGTTTGTCAGTGTTGTGTCTGCACTTTGTAAAGAGGTGATAGCAGATTGTACAGTCACGCCTGCGGTTGTTCCCACAAGCCCTGCTCCTGAACTGGCACTATAATCTGTCAGCTTAGCCAGCTTCAAGTTTGTTACCATATAACCAATGCTTGTCTTCGTTGTTCTGTCTGTCTTTTCTACCAGCAGGTAATCAGTATCAGCTAAGTTGCCTGACTCTGGTAGTTGTGAAATTCTTACTGATGAGGCCATTATAGCTTCCTTTTAAAAGAGGGGGCAAGCCCCCTTAATTAATTTGTGATTTCCAAGTTCGCACCACTACTTGTAAGTAACACTTGACCTTGTTCGTCAGTAACGTATACAATCTCAGTGATCTCAGATCCTGACCACTCATTCCACCACGTAGCGTAGGTATTGAACGGTAGACCATCGATGTTCTCAAAGTAGTATAGCTCACCTGCGTAAGGTTCCAAGGTGTACTTGGAGCAAGTAACAGTTGATTCTGTGCTTGGTGTTGGGTAATAGTATTCATCAGAAGGTCTGGTGCTAAAGGTTGTTGAAACCACCTCCTCTGCGACCTGAACTGCTGCCTGGATACTGTAGTACCTGTTATCTCTGTCGAAAGATGATGTATAGCTAACGATAGCATCCACATATGTATTTTCTGCAAGGGCTGCAAGGAAGATCTTATCTACGGTCTCTTTCTTCCTAGCAACACCAATAATCTGCTGAATATATGGAATACCGAAGTTTGTATTCAGAAACCATTCACCCTGAAACGTATTCAAGGTGATGCTCAGTGTCTGTATACACATCTCGGATCTTTTTGTCGTCAGTACTAAATCACCATCGTCTCCAATTGTAATATCGTTAGAAGTATCTAACTTTAAATCGAAGGCAATCCCCATTGATGATTATCCTTGTGCTGTGTTAGTATCGATTGTGCTACTTCCTGTCTGCACTCCTGTTACAGGGTGAGTATGCGTATTCAAGCCAATGCCGTTAGCATCTTTAACGTTACCTGCTGAGTCAACAGTCATACCATTAATATTGGCGGTTCCACCTTTAAAGGTTAGATTACCACCAGCCAGATCTAGCGTACCGACACCATCTGTTAAGTGAATACCTGAGGAGTCAACTCTTACCAGCATTCCTTGAGCATTCCTCGCTTCAATCTCACCATCGGGTGAAAGTGAAACATAACTTTGTTTGTTATTGCTAAGTACAACTTTATCTGGATCAACACTCTCGGTTGAGTCTCCTCCCATAGTAATTTTTGGGATGAAGGCTACAGGATATAATCCACAAGGTTGATTTAGTGTTGCACTGGAAGCCGTGCTCCCGTCTGTTTGCAATGCGTTAGATGGATCTCTTTCAGAGAAGATTAAAACTCCAACATCTCCAGCTTTCGTGGGAAAAGAAATTCGTCCTGTTCCTCCTCCGTTGATTGCCATTGGCACATCGTAAAAGGTAGGATAGTTGATCTCGTTTTCTGAGTCTTTTGTATTTTTCACAACCGACTCAAGTACCACTGTTTTAGCGTCATAGTCAACGCCTGTAACACGTACAGGCAGAGACGTATGCACCTCAGAGATTTGGTTCTTAATCAATCCACGCAAAGCTGTAACGATGTTTAGAGAATCCATCTATTACCCCGTTGTAGATTTATTGATGATACCAGAAACAGAGACTGCCTCAACTTCGGAGATCCAATCCTTACCTTCGTAGTCTCCTGAGTGAGTTACCGTAACCACTTTAAAATATCCGTCATAACTTCTGGACTTTAGGTATACTGTTTTCTCGGGCAGAATATTACCGTTAATCTGGCATTTGAAAGTAACACCGTCAGTTGGCTTTTTAGCTTTCTTCGAAGTGCTTTTGGTTACTTTCTTAGTTGGTTTGATATCGTTGTGGAAAGGCTGAGGACTTCCGATCAATCCTGTGTCTGGGCTGATGTATGCACTTCTTTTCTCTTGTCGCTGAGAACGTGGTGTGATATAAACAGATCCATCTTGGATCGATACGTTGTGGTCAATGCTCTTGCATAAGCTCTCCAGATATTCGGAAGAGTTACCACACATATGACTCGCACTAGAAATCGCAGCGTCACTATCGATGCTCAAGTTACCTGAGTTTGTACCCAAGTCTCCGGCAATATCTTTAATGACTTTTGAAATCTTAGTTCCTTTCGGATAACTACGGCTTGTGTTTGCCAAAGAAATGTTAATACCGCCGTCTACACAGTGTAGCTCTGTCAGTCTATCCGTTCCTTTCCATACATCACTTACCCACTGGACAGTGCCGATAAAGATCAGCACTTCTTCTTGTCCTTGATAACCTACAGCCAATGCCACTGCTAAGTTGTTACGGATGCTGTTGTTGATGTAGTTCACTGTGTCGTCAGATAAGTTGTAAATAATAATTGATGCCTTATTAGGATCTTTATTATTATCTTTCTTAACGTTAAAAGTGATCTGATGTTCTGTGAGTAACTTCAACGTTCCACTTGACTTCTTAGTTGATGCTAGTTTAGTATCTAGATCGATCTTAGAAGTAAACGTACCGTTGGCGTTTGTCTTTTTAGCTGTATCTGTTGCTTGACCAATCAGGAGTTTATAACTGTGATTTAAGTTAGCAACAGCGTTAGTTTTAATATCCGGCATTAGTCTTGATCCTGTACCGCATCAATGTACATAAGACAAAATCTCATATCGATCCCCGTACCGTAAAAGTCTGGGCGTCCATTGATTTTAACTGTGTCTACCAAGTAGAGTTGACCATCTGGCACTCCTTCAAGGTATTTGTAAGGGGCAAGAAGATCTAATCCGTTTGTGGCTTTGAATGTGATAACTGCTTCGTCACCAGAAGGGCCAAAGAACAGTTGCCAGGATTCATCTCGGGTGTTCCAACGAATACGAATGTCATAGTCAACACCATCCAGCGTAACTGTATAAGTGTGATCCGTATGTTGAAGTGTTTGTAAGGCCCAAGCCGTATATCCCATCTCGGAATCGATGAATACATTATCGTATCCTTTGTTTCCGGTATCTGCTCTGGTTGTTTCTGCAAACGATGTAATGTTATTTGAAATTGCCATTATTACCCCGTCTTGTTATTTACTCCACCAGCCTGATTCTGAATACGTTGTTCCAGATCTGCACTAGTAGGCTTGTAAACAGCTTTCTTAACCTGCTTACCTGTGTTCAAAGTAGAAGCTGTCTTAACTGCGATTGCGTTAACTGTCGCTCCCTTGACTAATCTGATTTGCTCAAAGTTCAAATCGAATTGCATTGCATATTCAGATTTATAGTTGTAATCTATACCAATCAAAACACAATCTTTAAAAACCTTGTGCTCTGTGATGAGAGTGATCGGTTGCCTAGCTTGCATAATCTTTGTAAGATATGTGATTGCCTGGCTAACCCTGTCACCCTTAGGTTCTCCACTGTAAAGAAGGTCTTTCTTTAGCTGGATAGGTGTTTCACTGATGATTCCAGAGATATCAATCTTGGTGTTCTTGATCTGGATATGATCACTAACTTCACTGCTTTTTGAGTTGTCTTGACTCGTGTTTGAGTTACTACTGCTCGTTTGACTGCTTGCCTCAATCGCGTAAGAAGATACTTCCGCTTGATGATTAATGCTAGTGTTAGTTGTTGCGTCAAAAACAATAGCCTGATAATTTTGAATGAAACTGTCGCTTGCTGTATTGTATAAACTAGCCAAAACACAAAAGCCATTCTCTGCCTTAAGAGAAGAGTTTGAGTTGACATTTGTACGGCTGTTAACAGACTTATTAGCGTTAGTTGGTGTTCCCACTGCTTGCGTAATTGGTGCTGCCATTAGGCGTCCTCCTATAGTCCTATCTTTTATGATACCACTTTAGTGATAAAAAGTAAAGAACTTTCGGGGGATCTATGATATCATAAATACCTTCCCTAGTCAAAGGATAATAAAAAATCCCCAACTCCGAAGAGAAGGGGATTGTTATTAGTTGCTGCTGTTAGAAGACGAAATATCCCGAATCAGAGAGTTGTGGTTAAATCTCTGACTGTCCTGAATTCTTACATCCAGGATATCACCGAAGGTAGAGCTAGGCGTTACTTCCACACGAATAATATCCGAAGGAATATTAATGATAGGAGCACCGCCGCCATTCACAGATTGCTGTTGCTGAGATACAGATTGATTCAATGAACCATACTTATATCCTTGACCGATATCTGAGATTGGAGCATTACCTAAGCCAACAGGATCTACCCAACCGAAGTTGTTAGCCCAACGTTGCAGGAAGGAAGCACTACCATCCCCCATACCAGTACCGTAGGCGTCTGCAATAGCATTGCCTGTACTAGGACGAGGATCAGTACCGTAAATCTGCCCTGGCGTCTTCTGGGTGCCATCAGCGTTAAAGTTGAACCTTTCGTTAAAGGTAGATAACCAGTTAGAGAATTGAGTACCGTAGTTTACAACATCTCCAATCCACTTACCTAATCCGTCAATCGCAGGCCCAAGGTTTTTGATATGCTGCTGGAACTCGTCCATCACTTTAGGATCTAGGCTACCAACAAAACCGTCTAAGAATTTATTGCTAAGTCCCTCTTCGATTTTATCCATAGTTTGTCCCATAGTAACATACTTATGAGCATTCTCAACTTGACTTTCTGTTAGGTTTGAACCAGAGTTAACGAGGCTTGCACTAGAATCTAATAACTCTTGTCCGTTGTTTTTAAACGCACGAACAAAGTGAGACAAGTCATCACCTAAGTTTTCCAGCAAGTTACCGATCTGACCATCACTTAAGCCTTTCTGTTGACCAGCGCCAACAACAGATTGTAGGAAGTCGATAGGGTTGTGTTGCATAGATTTAATATCATCGAGGTTCCAACCAAACTGGTTCATAATCTCGTTGACACCTGCGTTACCTTTTGTCCACTCTCCTTTCTTGTTCAGTTCGGATGTGGTTACAGAGGACGCAAGTTTTTCGCGGATATCTTTGATCTGGTCAACACTCTTGGTCATATTTGCAGAGTCAACACCGTTATTCTGGCCCCAAGCGGTGAGAGCCTGGATTACGTTAGGGTTAACCTCAATGTTCTTGGCGGCTTGTCCTACATAGTTGATCCTGTCAGCAGAATCTGATAAATTACCTTTGATACGAGAAATACCTTGTAGGGCTGCGGCTCCGGCTACTCCACCTAAAAGCAAACCTGGGCTTAGTCCTAAGCCTGCACGAGTAAATCTATCCCTACGTTCTTCTCTACGGCGGCGACGATCTCTTTCATCCCTCTCACGCTGGCGTCTATCTTCTGCTGCTTGTTGGCGTCTCTCTCTTTCCCTACGAGCGTCTTCCCGATGTGCCTCTGCTTCCGCTTGGCGCATTTGTCTTCTGTCAATTTCCAAACGTTCTCTTGCTGCACGGTTCTCTTGACGAAGAATAGAAAGTTGATGAGCAATAACCTGGTTCATTTTTGAAGCACTAACACGCTGTTCTTCAAATGCCTTAGTTACATCTTCGACTGCACGAGTAGCGCTCTCTCGTCCTGCTCTACTGACATTGCCTAATTGACCAGAACGGAAGTTAAAGTTTTCGCGTCTTAGCTGGGCTGTTTCTGCTCGTGTTCCTGATGCTCCACCACGACCACCGCCTGCGCCTCTTCCACCGCCTCCGGCACCGCCACCACGTCTTCCTCCACGACCACCGCCTCCTGCTGGAGGGGGAGTTGGAGGTACAGGAGGTCTTGGGCCACCTTTACGTGCATCATTCATATGCTTAGCGATGCTCTTGGCGTACTTTTCCATTTCCTTGAAATCTTTCTTGGTTTGTGTCATCTTAAGAGAAGGTTTAATTCCCTCAGAGAATTTCTTCAAATCTTCAAGTGATTTCTTTGCTGCGTTGAAAGATCTCTTGTCTACCTTAAAATCTACAACGTTTGTTAGCTTCTGTGTATTTAACGACGATCCCGCCATTTTACCTCGCAAAGTCCTTGGCTAGCAAGGGCATATATTATTTCTTGAATGTCTCCCACTTACGGCGCATCTCGTCTTTCTGATCCGAATCCTTTCTGTGCAATGCACGTACATAGTCTTCGTGGTCAATGATCTCCGCTTGCTTGAGCAAGTAATCAATATTATACTTGTCCAAGGAATAAAGTGTTTCTGACGTTTTGGTAGTGATTCTGTAGATTAGGTAGTCCCACCACCGGAAACTCGCAGTTTCTTGGGCAATCTCAATAGCCTTGGCTATAGTGGGATTTAGCTGTTGTTCAGCGTCTGTACGCTTTGAAATTGGGTCAACAGTTTTCCGAAACCGCGTTTGAAAAAAGGGCCATAGTTCACCTCAAGCACCTTTGCTGCTAAATCAACTACAAGGTAGGGGTGTAACATAAATAACTCTTCAAACTTTTCGACTACGGAGATATTGTCTTCTGTGTAAGTTTCGTCTAAGATATCTTTCAGAAGGTCAGACAGGACACGTTGATCAAGTCCAGAGAATAGTTGGATAAGAGACATAGCAATCTTCTGCTCGTAGTCTTCTCCTGCAAGTTCTTCGGCTGTACCATACATCACCATAGGAACTGCGAAGATGCTGCCGTATTCAGGGATGCGGTCAAATACTTTGGAAGGTTTCCAACGAATGATCCTGAATCCTACTTTACGACCTGTATCAAGTTCCAGTTCCACTTTAACTTCTGGTTTCGCGTATTGTGCGATGACATTTTCTTGTTCTTGCATATTTATTTTCTCTAGTTAATAAAAAAGGGGTAACAACGATATGTTACCCCAGATGGAAATTAAAGTCAATCTTTTTATGCGATTGTCAGGGCAGTAATTGAGTTCAGGACACTCAAACCTAGCGTTGCAGTGTTGCGAAGCAGGGAAGCATCTTTCAATCCAATAACCCAATCGTTTGTAGTGATTGTGTCACCCATTGTGTCGTCTGGCTGTGACTGAATCCATCCAATCGTGCTGATGTAATATCCGCGTGGATCTTCCAGATAAACAGGGAAGGCAACCTGCCGAGTAGAGTACATTGTCTGAGCGTAAGTTGAAAGAACTTCGTTAGCCTCAGAGGTTCTCTGTAGGGAGATTGTCATTGTACCCATACGATTACGACTCAGAGCAAGTGACACGTCTCCGTCTGTACCGCCATAAGGGTTGATGATATCGTTAGATTTACTGATAACGATTTTAGTGTCAGAGGCAAACCCGTAAGGTTCCCATCCACCAAGAGATAGCGTGATGTTAGATGGATCATAGGCCATTACACCAGTTAGCATCTTATCCATTTGTATTCCTTTTTAAGGAAGGGCCGAAGCCCTTCAATTATGATGATGTTGTGCTTACTGAGCTTGAAGCAGAGCTTGTGGTTCCAGTTCTGTTGGTCAGAACGTTCACCTGCACTTTCACGTAGTGGAAGAATCCAGCGTATACATACTCAACAATCATACCATCAACGAGACGTTGGTTGATCTGAGCAGTAGTCATATCCGCACGAGATGGGATGTAAACAGTTGGTTTCAGGCTGACATACATTCCTGTATCGCTTGAAGTAACAACTTCGTTTGCAATCGTACCGTTAGAGATACCGACCTGAATCGGGTTAGCTGTCACTGCCTGACGAATCAGAGCAATACCAGAACTTGTTGCACGAACACCACCACCTAGCATAGACTGCTGCTTGAACAGGGTGAACAGAGATTCATCCAGACGGGCCTTGAACCACAGTGCGTGAATGATGTAGTCTGCAAACAGTCCTGACACCATAAATCCATCGCGGTAGAATAGAAGTCCGTGTTCTTTACGGTAGATGTTTCCGTTGTTAGCTACGATCTTAGACTCACGATCTGTGCTAAGTTTCTCCAGTGTAACACCGACAAGGGTTTTACCGTGCAGCGGAGTTGTACCTGGCTGTGCAGAACAAATGCTACCAACGACTCCAGCCTCAGGGAAGGTGCTATCAGCGGTGCTTGTCCACAGAGCAAGGCTTGTGTTATTGTAGCCTGTGTCACCTAGAGTAACCAGCAGGTTTCCTTCAACATCATCTGCAATATCTGTGTCTTGACTTGAGAAGAAATAAATCTTGTCGTGTTCTTCTACCCATCCAGCCAGAGCCAGAACATCTGCACTTGCGTGAGATTCAGATAGGACGTAGAAGAATGAACTATCTTCTTCTGCCACTTTTGTGATATCTTCCAGTACGCTTTGAGCAAACTGAACTTTCTCGACAAAGTTATCAGATCCTTCGACAGTAATATTCTGACCTGAAACAGGAGAGAACAGAATCTGTGTTTCAGTACCTTCTACAGTGATCTTGGCACTCCAGGTAGCGTCTGATTGAATCAGTTTTGCTACGCCTTCGTTGACTTCCTGAACAGTAGCGTTGTCTGTTGCTTTGTAGCTAAAGGTCTTTGAAGTCTTGCCTTGTCTGAGGGTGATAGCATATACTCCACCATCTTCAAGTTCACCAACTGTGAAGTCTGTTGCGGTAATATCACGCTTACCGACAATCACTCTTTCAGGAGCATAAAGTCCATCGAAAAGTAATTTAGCCATTTTGTAGGCTGCGCTGTTTACAGAGAAACCAGCCGATACCATTGCATCTGTAGACGTGTAGGTGTTAGTAACGTCTGAGGTAACGTTATGTCCTACAAGAATCAGAGGAATGTCAAACTGAGTTTCGTTAATTGCTGTAGCGCCGTAGTTTAGAGTTACGGTAACTACCTTATCACGAAAAGTTGCCATTTGTGCTCCTGATTAGGTTATAGCTATATCCATAGGGATTGGGTTAGGTTACGTAGACGAAGGTATGATCGATTAACAGAGGATCTGGATCTGCATACGTTCCTTTGTAACTATGGATTGAGTGTGATACTCTCTCAATCGGTGTAGTAGGAATGTCCTCTACAAGCATTCTGGTATTGAATGTGAAGATAGCTCTTGCTCTTAGCTGAGTCTTATCTCCGTCCAAAATAGTATTTGCTTGTGAGATATCAGAAGACGATAAATAAGAAACGCCTTTTGAATACATTGTTTGGTATTTCAACTCGTCTAAACTGTTGAATGCCGACATAAGATATGATAGTGCAGCCATTGGTCTGCCACGATACACCATAATCTCAATCGTGTATGTGTTATCGTTGAAGTAAGAGAACATTTCATTTTCTAATTTGTTCCTCTGGCCCCAACCTCCCGAGTTATCGGAAGTGATGACACGGAGTGTTACATAGGGATTCTCTGGTGCAATGAAAGGTTTATCTTTCAAATATACCGGAAGCCCCAGCACGGTCTTTACAAAAACACCGATGCTATTTAAAATATGATCTTCGTAAGCCTCAATCTGATTCATAATATTAGCCAAAGTTTCCTCCATCTACATCTTCGTGCCAAGAGTTATCCTGGTCATCGTAAATAGCTACACACTGAGTGTGTTGCAGGAAGGAAGTTCTTGTCCAATCGCTTAGAGCGTAGATAGAATACCACTTACCATCGATCAGAATCTGATCCGACAATTGACTGCTGCCTTGAATAAGGGGATGAATCTCAGTCACTGTCCAGAATGTGTATTGTGCTTTAGAACGATAACCATCAGGAACAGCCTGGAGCGTAAAGCCACCAATAGGTTGTAGAGAAGAGGATTCAATAATGAAGTCTTCGGTTAAGATGGAATTGTCTTGGTTTGAGAATACAGCGTCAGGGTTTTCCACATAAGTTCTGCGGCGTCCTTGATACTGAGTCAAATCCAGTAATTTAAACTGTGAAAGTAACATTTCGTTCTCCTTTCAGTATAACTCAGATTTAAAATAAATGCAAGTCATTTCTTAGAGATTTTGGTCTCGATGTTGTTAATCATATAAGATGTATCGATCAGGATGGTTGTACTGTTATTTCCCTTCTCTCTTCTCTTCTTGATAGTTGTCGGAGACAATGGAGTAAACCTTTGCATCTTGATAGCTTTTACGATACTCTCTTTAGAGATTTCAGCAATTGGCTTAAGGGCAACGTTCAAACTAGTACCTTTCAGGTATCTATGGATTGCGCCTGGCAGTTCCTTCTTAATCTCGTTCTGAGATAAAACAAAACCATCTGTCATAAATGGGCGTTCAGGAATGTTCTTAGTCACGCTACCGTATTGCTGTATAGTTGCCAGTTCCACCATATCAATACCCGTCTCAGGGTGTTTCTTATGAGTGATGAATCCTGCTTCAACTTGCATCTCTTCTAGTGCTAAATACTTAGCGAAAATGCTGTCAAGGGAACCATCAGTTCCCTTTGTTACTTTGACTTTCATATCAGCACCAGTAACCAAACCTGTTAGGTTGATCCCATTTGATATTTCTTGTCTTTCTGTCTACACTAGCGACACGACCTAATCCATTAACAGCGTCAGGGTTACTGTTCACTCTGTCAATTTCTGTAGCGCTAACACCACCAATCAGTACTTTGCTTCCGATACCATTTGAAATGGCACACCCTGGAATCTGTAGCGTACCGTTGAGGTAGTTATCGTAGATAGCTTGCCAAGGTGATGTATAGCTACTGCTACCATCTCCGTACTGAACCTGTACCTGAACCTGTCCAACTTTCTCAAGCCTTGAGGTTGCCCCTCCAGACTGCTGAGCGTGATTGATTAGATCACTGTTTAACAGATATTCTAGTGCTGAGACTAAGCTGTTCCACAAAACGATGCACTTGTTCTTATCATCGTCTCCCAGAATGTCAATCCATCCCTGGATGATTGTCAGAAGAATATCATCTGAAATGGTCTCTGGGCTAGGGTTGTAGGTTAGTAAACGGATCGTTGGTAGAAGCTGAATAGCTTGTAATGCCATAATCCGCTCCTATTTATTTTTTAGCTCGGGTAGCTCTTTTCTTAGCAGGAGTATCTACAGCCTTAACTGCGATCTTCTCTTGTGCTTCTGATTCTACCGGAGAATAATCTTCGTAGCTAACAGCAAATACACCAGGCATTTCTAGGCTAGACATTGGAAGAATTTTGATGCCAGTGGCTTCAACGACTTTAACCAAGAAGATCAGGAATGTTCCACCGAGGTGAATAGACCCGTCTTTGGTATAGAAAGAAAACTCTGGAGCACGAGCCAGTGTAGCTTCTGCGTCAATCTTATCACTAAGAGTGGCAAAGTCCATCACCATATCGTATGTGCTGTGGTAATGCTTGAGAATGTTATTCATTTTATCTCCTAAATAAAAAACCCCCACCCTGTGAAGGGCAGGGGTTGATATTATCCAATCGTTCCGCTACAATTAAGCAGTGGTCAGACGAACAACCAGTTCTGGACGAGTACAAACTGCCAGCATTCCGAATTCGGACTGCATTGACATTACACGCCAGTCAGTGTTGATCAGGAACAGGTAGAAATCCTGAGCCAGTTGGTTAGCGTATGCGTAAGCATCTGCTGGTGCGAAGTGTTCCTGGAACATATTGGAAATGCCCTCTGGGAATACAAACGCTTCGTTTGTTGGAACGTTGTTGTGGATATCTTCGATGTAAGTTACACCTTTGAAGTTCCAAACACGCGCATCCAGGTTTCCACCGATACGATCACGAATCGGGTTCGGAGTACCTTGGTAGTAAGTGAATGCAGAGCGAACAAACGGGCTGCTGATGATGCGAGAGAAGAACTGACGACCGCACAGGGCGATGATGTTACTTACAGTGCTACCATCTTGCTTGTTGTCGATGATGTAACCACGAGCCTGAGCTTCGATAACCTCAGTTGGGTCAATGGTTGTGCTTGTGAAGTCAATAGAGATTGACTCTTGAGCAACACCGAATACATCATACCAGTTGTAGTTCTGGTTCTGGTTCTGGAAACCGTCTGCATCAGTACCAACGTAAGCACGGCCCATAACTGCATCAGCAAGGATACGTTCTTTGGTGAAGGCTACGTTACGACGAATCTGGTTCAGATAACGGTTAACAACTGCTTCCTGAGTAGTCAGGCGATCTGCATCTGGGTTCAGGAAGTCAAGGAATGACTGAATATCCTGAGCTTTGATGTTGTGGTCAAGTGGGAAGAACGGAATGGTCACAGCAACGCCGTTCAGACCAGGAGTGGTCAGCCAGTTACGCTCACCGCCACGTACACGGGCAGGAATCAGTTTGTCACTTGAAACGTCACGATCAACGCGGATCTCAGTGGTTGCGTGGTTGTATGACTCGAAGATGCCCAGGCTGCTGATCAGAGTGTTCTGAGTTGGAGCCAGTTCAATCAGTGGAGTAAAGTCAACCTTGCGGTCAGTTTGAAAATCGAAAGCCATTATTTAGCGTCCTTATTAAAAGTTAGAAATTAAGAAGTCACAAGGACTTTAGCAGTCAGTTTCAGACCGACTTCTTCCAGAGCCGCAACACCAGCGTCATCAATCAGACTTCCATCTGAGTAAACAACTTTGAAGCGATTCAGGGTCAGGTCACGTTTAGCGACTACTGCTGTGAAGGTTTCACCAACTGGAACGTCAGCAATGTCAAAGGTAACGTCAGTCCATACCAGAACAGTAGCAGCGTCATTAGCAGAAGCAGCTTCAACACCAGCAGCGGTCAGGACACTACCAAGTTGCATTGAGGCAGTTTTAACCAGGTTGATTTCACGAACACAATGGCCTAGATCAGAAGAGAATACGTTTCCAAGTACCAGGTCACTGTAACGACCGAAGCCGCGAGAGTAGGTTTTAAATGTTGCCATTTAATAGATTCCTTTTAAATTATTTAGATTTACGGGCTTTCATTTCTTGAGCGCGACGAGCGATCAGGTCACTTGAGCTTTTAACTACAGCAGAAGCATTCTCTACAGAAGCACCTTTTTCAGCGGCAAACTCAGCTTTGATTGTTGCTACTTCGTCTTTAGCCTTATCGAAAGACTCAACGATGGCATCAGCTACTTCACTGTTTGCTACTAGGTATTTAACCAGCACGTCAACTTTTTCTTCTGACACGAAGCCATAAGATTTCAGGACGGTTGCGTAATCTTCTTCGACACGAGCCTGTTCAGCTTTACGAAGTTCTTCGAGTTCTGCTTGAGCTTTTGCAATCTCAGCCTGAGCTTCGGCTTGTGCAGCTTCTTTAGCTTCGGCGCTAGCCTTTTCTACAGCTTCTGCAATTTGAGCTTTCATCAGATCTTGGAATTCTGCTGATTTCAGAAACTCTTCTTTATTAAGTTCCAATGGGAGTTCTCCTTTTTGGATATCGGTTGTGTTTGCAGTTGATCCTGCGTGAGTTTCCTCTGCATTCACAGAGTTTTCTTCCGGTTTGGCCTTAGCCTTAACCAGTAATTCTTTTACGTGAGAGTGTTTGATTGTGCTCTTAACCAGACTAGCCAATGCTTCATCAATCATATCGTCAAAGTAATCGATAGAGATTAAAACCGCTCCGTCGAGAACTTGATAATCTGTGACAGGCATCACTGGATTAGCAGTATCTTCCAACTCAACAGTAAGTCCGTTAATAGTGAATCCGGCAGCATACAGTCCGAAGTCTGTAACAAAGACAACAAGGTTGTTATCAAAGTCTGCATCCACCACACTCACCCAACTCCAACCGTCAGAATATTTATCATTGACAGCAGATTGAAGAGAGTCCATAATCTGACTTACATAAGACTTACGCAGTTCTGTAATATCTTCACCCAGAGATTTAAGAGTCTCTAGCTTTTCAAATGACAGTTCAGCGTCAGCCGCGTTATTCTTGAACATCAAAGGAGTATTAAATCCTGATGCTGCACCACCTTGTTCTGCGAATGTGTAAGCAATATGTGCTCCACAAGAGATATCGGATGCGGGTGCGGAGAAGTCGATATCTTCTAAATATGTATTAGACATTAAGTTATTCCTTTGCGACTGAGCGACCGAGAGCACCAATGCTAAGACCTTTCAGTACGCCATTTTTTCTTGCTTCAAACAAGTCTCTGTCGTAGAATTGAATCTTAACTAGGGGAGTTCCTTCTGTAACGAGGTTATCACCAATCATACAGTCAACTTCATTCACCCAGGCTTTAACTGGTTTGAACTGTTTCGTGTTTTTGATGTGACCTAAGTTACCTTGAACGTTGTTGATGTTCTCATTAAAGTTATCAACCATTTTGCGAATTTCAAGTTCTGACATTCGTTCGCCGTGCAAGTCATCATACTCTGGAGGACAATACATAACCTCAATGGCCTGCATTTTCTCTTCTGCAAATTGCTCAACTTTCAAAATAGGTAAACTGTCTTCTGTCTTGTCGGCAGAGAGTGCGCTCTTGTCGATTTCAACTTTTTCTGGAGCTTGTTGCAATGCCTTAGACAATGCGATAAACTCTTCTGGAGATAGGTTCAAAGTGTAGTTCCTTTTGAAAACATATATCCTATAAATCTCATTCTATAGGATATACGGTGATTTGTCAATAGCTTTTATAATATTTTTTAAAAATATTTTAATTAGCTACGTTCGCTACTGAATTATCGCGGGTGGCAGCAGTTGTTGATGTACCATTACCCGCTCCTGCGGCGATTCCATCTCCTGATCGAGAGCTAGGATCTGACATATATGTTTCAACATACTCTTTAAACTTCTCAGGGTCTGCTGCTACATCATCAGGAATCCTTTCTTTCATTCCCATCATTGCAAAGAACTCGTTAATAGTTCCTGGCGTCATTGGCAAGCCTTTAACACCTACAATTTTCTGGATTGCAGAAGATACAGTGTCGATATCTGGATCACCAATATCATCGCTACAGAACTTAGGCATATCTTCTTGTGAAAGATACATCCCATTAATTCTCAACATTGTTGGAATTACCTGTGTCTGGATTGCTTCAATGATCGTATCAACATCTCTTTCTACGTAATGAGAAAGTAGAGTTTGTTTGTTATCGGAAAGAGATAGACTACCACCTTCCCCGCCGCCCATAATAAGAACACCTGCACCGAACCTGTTAAAGATATCAAGCTGGCGTTGCTTAATCAGAGCCTGTGTGTCAAACTGCTTACCGCTTCCCTGAACACCCTGAAACACTAGGTCATATTGACGCATAGATGTGTTTTCATAGATATCAGAAGGCAACACCATATACGACTGTTCACCAGCGTGTAGGTTTGCAATGTTCGACTGTAGTACGCGAAGTGACTGAGCCTCTTCCCCGTTAGGGTTTAGAGATGCACGGTTTAGGATTGTACCTGGAACCATCAGTACTGGCATACCACCTAAGTCTTTGCTCACACCAACAACTTCATATTCTTGGATAAGAGTTTTCTCTCTCCAGCTACGATATACAGAAGCCAGTGGACTTACGCCGAGAGGGTTGTTATCGGTGATGTTATTTCCAACCAGTACACACTTCTGAATCGGAATAGACTTCTTACCGACCAAAGATTGTGGCAATGCTTTACTCAGCATACTGCCTGTGATGTTCTGGTTTACTGAGATGATCTCACGACCGTCATCACTGTACGTGAATGGAGTTGTCAAATCAATTGTATCTTGTGGACGGAATCCAAGTTTCTGTAAACGGTACATACCGAAGTAAGGACTCTTTGGATCTTCGTCGATTTCGAAAACTTTCTCTGCAATAGCAAATCCATATTGCTTATATGTAAGAAGTGATCTAACATACTGACGTAATGGTGCTTCCATATTGCGAAGAGAGAAGTCGATGAACTTAGCGGCTTTCTTAGATTTAGCTGATTTGGTATTACACTCAATTCTGAAATCGAAGAATGCTCTATCAACAAATGTATAAACTGCATCAAGTGCTGTTGCTACATCTGGATCTTCGCCCATTTCTCTGTATGTGCGAATAGACTCTGGGAACTTAGTCTCGTGATTATGAAGAAATGCAGTGAAGTTACGAATTGAACTTAGGCCCAATGTACCGATTTCTTGAGAGAGAACTAGATTAGACTCTTCTTTCTGCGGAACGGGTGCTGCTTTCTGTACCGAAGTTTTTGAGTTCCAGTAGTCGGACTTTTTGGTATATTGTCTCTTAGCCACCACTACCTCTTATATTGTTTGTTGAAAAGAAGAGGAGATCAAAGATCTCCTAATCCCAATATAACACCAAACATTCTAAAAGTCAAGCGATATTACCAGCTACGCATTTTAGAAGGCATCTTAGGCATAGACGGCTTGCCTAGAGAAGATTGGCCCCAGCGAGTACTTGCAGAAATAGTAGGAATGCTGATAGCGTTGAATACCTGCTCACGTTGGATTGTGTTAAATGCAGATGCAACGGCATCGGGTAAATCATCCTTAATAGTTGCGCTTGATCTCTCACCAGTAAATACTTCCAGTTCACGGTAGAAGTGATCTAAGGTCTCTTGGTTGTTAAATGAATCCTCTACAATGTAAACAAAGCCATTCTGACAAGCACTGCTGAATGGAACGAAACGTTGAAGTTTCTTTTTGTTGTTTGGCATTGCATCAGGTTTAACATTGAATCCTTGTGCGATAAGCTTCTTAGCTGATTCAGTATATTCAATGATACCTGCACCAGATGGGTCTTTAGGAAGCACCACAGTAACTTCTGTACCATCAACCTTACTCTGGTTAAGGATTAGCTTATCCCTGTCGCCTGGTAGTCTACGGAAGCGTCCATACACCTTACTCTTCTCGTCGATTGCGTCATAGTCATAGTCACCGAAGATATAAATGTTACCATCACTATCTTTACCTAATTTAACAGAGGCTGTATAGTCAGGGTACTTATATTTTTCAGATGGAATAGATGCTGCTTTATCCCAACCACGAACATAAGTCATATTATTAGGAATTTCGGCATAACTAATCTTGTTCAGCCAATCGCGTTGGAAGTAGCTAGAAGCCTGCTCACGAGCATACCAGCAACCATCCAATAGACGTTCACGGTTAACCTTAGTCTGTGCTTTCAGAGAAGCCAGGTAGTTTGGGTTAAGGCGAATAAGCGCTGGGTTATCAAAGATTGTACCACCAATGAAAACGAAAGTCTTAGGTGGAACATCAATTGTCTCCCCTGTATTCTGGTTGTACTGGCTACACAGATCAGGATATAATTCTCTTAGCTCTTGTTCTGAATCTGAGAATACTGGTTCATCGTTGTTGATGATGAAGTATAACTGCTTACCACACATTTCATCTGTTGGGAATCCTTTCTCGTCCAAATAAGGAAGAACAAACTTCAATACCCAACTATCTGCATCAGGGTTACAGGTTGCCAGACAGAAGCTGGATGTTTCTGATTCAGAACGAAGACGACCAATCAAGTACAGGAACTGAGTGATACTGAAATGCGTAAGCTCGTCAAAGCCTACCATTGAGTACTGTGTACCCTGATGGTTCTGTTCTGCGGTAGATTCTAGCTCCAGATGGTCAAACTTAAGTTTTCCACCTTTGGTGGCTTGGAACTCAATCTCCATAGAAGATTCACGAACGTGTGGTTGCAGAGGTGAGAATAATTTCTTGGCCTCAGTAAAAAGTCCACCAGCGGATCTGTGTGCTTTAGTTGTTCTACGGAAAAGAACACCTTCAAACAAAGGATCTTTGAATGCAAACTTCAAAGCCTTAAGCAGTAACAGACGACTCTTACCACTATTACCTGTGACGAATGTATGCCCTGCTCTACGCAGAATCAGGTATGATGATGGGGTTTCAAAGCAATATTTCAATCCATCTGTCGGCATAGATTCGTAGATCTTGAGTGCAGTGCTTGGCTTCCCTTTGATGTTGAATGGAATTCTCTCACCAAAGAAGGTTTCTACGTATCCTTTTAGAGGATTGCCAGACTGCTGCAAAGCAATAAGATCACCAACTGCAATTTCAAAATGCTTCTTGGATTTCTTTTTCTTGTAAAATACAAACCTATGCTCCATACTTAGCTCTTGGAAAATACCAGCGGCGTTCTGGATTCTATGGAAGTTATCTTTCTTGGTTTCCATCTCAATGAAGTATGGCATAACCAGTTCGAGTTTCTTGTTGCGAGGATTGTATTGATAAATCTTTTCGTTATCGTAATACTTGATTGGTTTCCATCCGTCAGCGGAGAGATATTCCGTTTCAGCAGATACACATCCTGCCGCTCCACCGTAGATCATAACATCAGGCATACTTTCCATAGCGATAGTTTGCTTACCCTCTTGGGCATTAATATGGATGTTATTTACGTTAATCTTTTTCTTAGCTGCTGCTCTTCCCATAGGGAAACTCCTATTTAGCTACAATACCCTTTTCCTGTAGGGTATGCACATATTCCTGTAAACCATCGACTTTGACTCTATCATCTGCCCATAGTTTATTATTATCGGTTTGATTAGCCACTACTTCACCAGGAGTTACCCCATTCTTAAGTTGGCTATCGGTGTATTTTATTGGGATTGACTTAGGCTGCATTAACTTATCAGGAGGGCCAGCTACCGGAGCCGTTGCTACTACCTTGCACTGATCAATTACTAGCGGGGAAGCTTTCATTGAGGAGGCGCAACCCGTTACTAGAAGGACGGAAGCAAGTACCAGTACCTTCGTTAGATTTCGCATAGTCAATTACCTCTTGTTTCTGTTTGGCATATTTCTCATCAAGCTTTTGCTGGAGAGCGTTTGATTTGTCAGTTAGAGTTTGGATCGTGTTATTCAAACCTGCTCTATCTTTATCTGCCTGGATTTGCTGTTGTTCCAGCTTGGCCTTGGCTGTATCCTGTTCTTTCTGGAACACCTGTGTTTGGTATTGAACTCCAGCCGAGTATCCATTCTCGTAGATGTGGTGATGAAGGATCGTTCCTCCGACCACCAAAGCAATAATAATAGCTACGATTAAAACTCCCTTCCTGACATATTTACTAGTCAGTGCTACTTTTACGATTTCTAGCATCTATAAGATCCTGTATGTCTTTGGGTGGGGAGTTATCCTTTACCTTTTTAATCGGCATCGGATTGGCTGTCTTCAACAGCCGGATTAGTGTCTCTTGGTTCATCATCTAACTCATCTTCTAGGTTCCACTCTCGGTTGTAATCGTTCTTACGATCTCTGTGTGTGGAAGCGCGGTTAAAGTCATTCTTAGCTACGAAGTTTCTCATATTATTTCTCCTTGTCTTTATGTAAAAAATCCCCTGCTTTTTAGACAGGGGCTGTAACAATAACAGAAAGGGCGCAAATGCGCAATGAGGAGAGAGGGTAATTAGATAACAATGGCCTGAGATTCAGAGTCTTCCTGATCGTCTTCTGCTTCCATTGAGGCGTGATGTTCTTCGAGCCAGGCTTCAACTTGGTCTTTGACCGTCTTGGCTGCGGTAAATCTAAGGTTAGGCGAAGCTTTTTCATCAACCACTAGATCCGCAATATAACGCATAGCTTCGAGGTATCTATCAGCAAAGATTTCTTTTACTGTACCTTGAGCATCATCCATAGCGTAAATTTGCTGTAGTTCTTTTGGTGGACGTCCAACACTTCTCTTAAGCTTCTTCATAGGTTACTCCTTTTACTACCTGTCTTTACCTTAGCATATTTAACGATTCCTGTCAAGCCTTTCGTCAGAGATGATCATCTTCTCAAGAATGGCAACCAGATTTCTCAACTGACCCTGTTCTGGTGCGAGATAGTTTGTAATGAAAGCGGGATTGTTTATAATGGTCTCAATAGCCTGATAGCAATCACGCCTAGACTCCAATATATCTGGGTCTATGTGGAAATTATGCATTTTTATACCTGTTGATTAGAAAGTGTTCTATCTTGAATATAGCACGTATCTCTGATCCTTACAAGTTAAATCTTTTTGACAGTACCATCGTAAGTAGAGAACCCGCCGAAGCGGGAGCCGTTAGAACGAGATATACCCGTCTTCTCCTACTTTATTAACTTCCATATATAACCAACGAGCGGTATCAACACCTACATCCATCTGGAGAGTAACCGAATAGAAAAGGTTGTTTCTCGAATCAATGATGTTCATAATCACCTGAGATCTTCCATCAGCATAATCGTAATCGTCAATCTGGAAGGTGGACGTTGTTAAATCTTGGTATCTGTAGCTAGGGGTGACTTTACCTTCTAGTGAAGCTGTCCCGTAAACAGTGAAACGTCTCACCATATACTGAGCAGGTGTTGCTTTATCTGTAGCATAGATGCTAAACTCAACACTATCAGCAGATGTTGTTTTGATTTGAAAAGTAATATTCGTATCTGCCAGAGGGAAAGTTTTTAATCCTCCGGTAGCACTTTGAATCTTACCCCTATATGCCCAAAACTTCTGAGGTGTTACTGTCTTTAATTTGGCCCTAAGATTCTGGAGTTGTGTAGTTGTTAAAGAGTCAACTTCAAAACTTCCACTTTTACCATCCTTTCCCTGAATTCCCTGTACACCTTGTGGCCCCTCTGGGCCTCGTGCTCCCTGAGAAGCAAGCAGTGCCCAATATTCACTTGCATCTTCATTAGGTACGTTACCTGTACTCTCTTTTAGGGCAAACCAAGAGGCTCCTGCGTAGCCTACGGCATCGTCTGATTGGTAGGTAGTAGTGGAGTTCCATTGATGCTTCCAGGTTAATCCTGCTGGGCCTACTGGCCCTGCATCACCCTGCCTGCCTTGCTTCCCCTCTGGCCCCGCTGGGCCTTCAAGAGAATCGATAAAATCTTCCTCGGTTCCCTCGTTACCTAAATCTAGCCAGACCTGATAAGCAGATTTACCATCCTTTCCTGGTGTTCCACTACCACCACCTTTTACCCTACTTAAATCCATTGACATTTCAAAAGGCATTACTGGCATTAGCTATTGTCCTCCACGATTTGCACTGAGACTGTGCTTCTCCCCATTGCCCAAACCCTAGAGATTGTTCCTACGACAATACATACTTTATTTGGTAAAAGCAAATATCCATCTGTGCTTGTGGATGAAGGTTTATTTGGAGCAACTTGAATATAAACAGCTACTGAACGTTTGTTTTGAATGGCAATATGTGTGGTAGGAGTAATTCCTGTTGCATCATACAGATCTTGGTATTCTACACCAAGTAATTTTACATCTGGTAGGGTATCAGACATATAGAGGTTCCTTTAAGTAGGAGGTTAGTCTAAAATAGACAATAAAAAACCCCCACCCTAAAAGGGCAGGGGCTTAAGTTTTGCCTGCGTTGAAGAGTCGCAGCCCTCTAACTTGCCTTTCGGCTACTCTTTGAAGGAACTAGGCATTAGTCTTCGAAGATGGACACATAAAGTGTCCGTAGATTTTTACATCTACACCGCTGGCGCGGATATGGTGGGAATAACTGGACTCGAACCAGTGACGACTCGATTATCGGTCGAGCATTCTACCAACTGAATTATATTCCCATATTTGGCACGTAGGTGATGATTCGAACACCTGAACTAACGGGTTTGGAAGCCGTCTCCTGACCACCAGGATTAGTGACCCACGCATTGATTGGCATCGTAGAAAGGATTCGAACCTCTCAGAGAAGGCGATCAACTCCACCTGTGATCCTCATTACTCCAGCGATTAATCACATCACCACCTCCGTCGAGGAAGTATCTCGTAACCATCTTTCTTTCGCTTTGTATCACTACGACATTGTTTGGTGCTCTTGGTGAGACTCGAACTCACACGTCTCTCAACGCCAGATTCTAAATCTGGTGCGTCTACCAATTTCGCCACAAGAGCATTTGTTTGGTTGCGGTAGCGGGAGTCGAACCCGCAATTACTAGGGTATGAGCCTAGTGTGATCTATATGTCCGTTTCACTATACCGCTATTGTTAAATCAGCTTTAAACTAAAAGCATTATCCACGGCCCTATCAGAATCCTATCTTCAATTAGGGAATCGTAGCCTTGATATGGTGCAGATGCAAGGATTCGAACCTCGAACAAACACCTTCGTAGAGTGTTGCCTGTCCATCAGGACACCTGCAAAATGGTGCGACCTGCTGGTAACGATCCAGCCTTTCTGCCTTTTCAGGGCAGCACACATCCGTCTATGTCAAAGTCGCTTTGAAACCGATACCATCTTCGATTTCTATTGTTTGGTCAGTCCGGTAGGATTTGAACCTACGACCCATTCCTTCCAAAGGAATCACGCTACCTGGCTGCGCTACAGACTGATAATATTTGAATGCACTTCTCTGTGACAGTTTGAGCAAAGAAGAATACACTTTTTAATCTCTAATAAATATGCTTCCCAAGATCTCTTAATAGCGTTAGAAGGATCGTGAAGTTTATCACTTGTAGGGTGATGCCACTCTAAAGCCTCGGAACATCTTTTATAACCACATACGTGACAACCTAATTCTAATTTCATAAGCTTAGATCTGATACCACGAATATCTTGATGTACTCTAGCTCTCTCGCTCTTGGTTAAGCCTTCTGGAACACAATCAAAACAAAATGTTCTGTTGTTTCCTCCGTGTTTTCGCACTACTTCAAATTCTTTCTTGCAATACTCACAACTTTTCATACGTCATCTCCTATTCTAGTAATGAAAAGGATGATAGCATAGTTACTTAGAGTTGTAAATAAGCTTTTTGGGGTGGCTAATGGGACTCGAACCCACATAGAACTGCATCACAAGCAGCGTCATTAAGCCATTATGATATAGCCACACATTAATGCTCTCATTGAAAGCACTAAAATTTGGCAGGCCCACCAAGAATTGAACTTGGGCTAGGAGAGTCAAAGGCTCCTGTGCTACCTCTACACTATAGGCCAATCATTTGGGCGAACAGGAAGGAGTCGAACCTTCTTACATCTCCTTTGGCGAGGCTATGTATTCTTGAAATGCCCATACTAATTATGTTTTGTTAGTCAAACAAGCGCCAACTTGCGAACCCTAACGCTGCACTTTCATATTGCATCTATCCGATAATTTGGTGAAGCTAGAAGATAAATCTTCATTTGTCAATCTCGGAAGTGACAAGTTTTGCATTAAACTATAGCTTCTTTTTTGGTATCGTGGACGGGATTCGAACCCGTAAGCAGAAAACTGCGCCAGATTGAAAGTCTGGTTACTTAGGCCAATTTGTATACCACGATATAATTTGGAGCGAGATATCGGATTCGAACCGATGACGAACTGCTTGGAAGGCAGACACTCTACCAGACTGAGTTAAACTCGCAATGTTGAAGGGCTAGCTGTGTGCTGCATATAGAGACATTGCACACCCACGCTCTAAATATTCTCGTTGGAAAATACTTAGAGAAGTCTCTACTGGTATCCAGTTATTCCCCTTCTTGGGATACTCCGCGCTACGCTTCACAGCGTTTCGTCTTATTTCAAAGACTCATCAGGCGCGTTCGCTTGATAATTTGGTGCTTGCAACAAGAATCGAACTCGTGACCTGATGCTTACAAGGCAACTGCTCTACCTACTGAGCTATACAAGCATTATTTGGCGATCCTAGCAGGACTCGAACCTGCAACCGGTGGATTAACAGTCCACTGCTCTACCATTATAGCTATAGAATCGTTGTTTGGTGAAATCTACTTTTCGAGCTTGTATCCCCGAAGGACTGAGTGATATAGATCACGCCATCTCGTCTTCCCTTATTTCGATTTCATTATTTGGTGGGGCTGCCTGGATTCGAACCAGGGCGTGGTATGCCTGATTTACAGTCAGGTGCGTTCGGCCTCTCCGCCACATCCCCTTAAACCTTATTTATCAATACTCTATCATAAAAGTATTCAGAAGTAAAGATTTATTTTACTTTTTGTTTGGTGCATCGCGGAGGATTCGAACCTCCAGTATTCTGATTAAAAGTCAGATGCCTTATCCAGTTTAGCTAGCGATGCGTGGAGGAGAATATCAGACTTGAACTGATACGCCGCGTTTCCGCGACTACTGAGTGTTTAGCAAACACTTCCCTTACCATTAGGGTTAATTCTCCATTACTTCTTATTGGTGTGATTTCTCACTCAATATCTTAATTGGCGGGGATAACGGGAATCGAACCCGTGGCTCCGAAGTGACAGTCCAGTATTTTTACCAGCTAAACTATATCCCCAAATTTGGAGGAAGATAATGGAATCGAACCATCACCAGCTACTAACCGATGGGCTGGTTTTCAAGACCAGTTGTTTACCATAAACCCTATCTTCCTAAGTAGTTGTTAACTAACAATCTTCTCTACTTAATACCAATGTACCACGTATTTGATTATCTGTCAACAACTATTTTAAACTATTTACTACTTACCAGAGCGAGCGCGTTCACGCTTCGTTTTACCAGTACGGATACGGTGAGACACTTTCTTCACTTCGCCGTTAATGGTCATTTCTACTGGCTTGCTTTCGGTCTGAGTAGACTTGCTCTCAAACTGGAAAGGCTGAATGATCTTATCTACTGCGCTTACTTTCTTACCCATTATGTCTCTCCTTATATGATTATTTGAAATTGTACCCCTCTGTCGCCGCAAGCGGGGTTACTTACTATGATCGGAAAACAAAAAGTTACAATAACTTTTAAAAACGATGGCTTGTATATTTCATTAGATTGTGCTCGACAAGAAGGCTAGTCTACAAACGCTACAATTCTAAATCAACGCATATACCAGACGCAAACTGGCACTCCGTGAGGGACTCGAACCCCCAACCTAGAGAGTAGAAATCTCTTGCGCTATCCAATTGCGCTAACGGAGCAAATATTATTTTAAACCTTGTTGGTCAGTGAGGTAACTATACTACAGAAATGGTATCGAAGTCAATATGTTTTTTAAATCTTTTCTTCTTATTTCCATTTACTACACCACATACCGGACATTTTTGATTTATGCCTACAAGAGCACGATCACAACCGCACCATTCTAAGACTCTCTTAGGTGATTTAGCTTTGATTCTATTCGAATGTCTTTTGTAAGTCAATCTCTTTTCTCCCTTCTCGACGAGCTTTCTTTCTTTTGGCTTTATCAATTATCTTACGACAAGTCCAATGTCGCTGGGTGCGGTCAGGATGGAAGCAGCAACCCCAACCACAGATAGAGTTATCTTTCTCTGTATGTCCATATGGTTTCATCATTACCTCCGATAAATATTTTAATTTAGAGAAGTTGGCTCCGAACTCCAACGTGAGGCACCAAGTCATACCATCTCTCAAGTATTCCTACTATATTGATCAGTCTTTCAGGTAGCAGTTAAGCACACATTATCTAAGCAGCGGATCGGACTCCGCATTTTCTCTACATTAAAACACTTCTAAAGAAGCCCCCGAAGGGGCTTATTAAATTACTTGCCGTTGTTAACGGTAACGCCCTGACGCTGCGCATCAGCACGAGCGATTTCCAGACGGGTTTCACGTTCTGCGGTAATCTGACCTTTCAGATCTTTGTTCTGCTCTTCGAGGAAGGCAATACGCTGTTCAAACGACTTCTCGTTAGCTTCGAACTGAGCGATAGCTACGCGATGGTTTGATTCGATTGCAGACTTCTGAGCGTTAAACGCGATGGCTGCTGAACGTTCACCCGCTGACTTGGCTTCTGCCAGCGCATCTTCATTTGAATCCTGAGCTACAGCCAGATCGGAACGAAGGGTTGCCAGTTCTTTAGGATCAATAGTTACCAGACTACGAGATTTCAGAAGAGTGCCGAGTACTTTATCTTCGTCTTCGATTACTTTCAGTTTCAGTTCAGCGGAAGCTTCACGGAATTTAGTATCGAACTGCTGATTCAGATTGTCCAGGTCATTCTGCTTGTACTCAATGTCTGTCGCCAGAGAAACTGCTTGGTCAGCGATTGCTGCCAGATCCTGAGTAATTTTAACCAGGCCAGTTGCTGCGGTGTTCAGTGCTTTGGTAGAACGGTCTGCTACGGTGATTACTTTTTTAACTTCTGACATATCTATATTCTCCTCTAAGAATTATTTATTTTTGATTAGTAATCTGCTCACTATAATAATGAACAGAGCATTAAGCAAAATTGGAGCCGGATGGTGGAGTCGAACCACCTATGTATTCACACCACCCTAAAAGTGAATGCTGTTTTCGGGCTTTGATGGCCCCGCCCTTACCCAAGGGCTTATCCGGCGTTAGTTGATGCGTAACAGGACTCGAACCTGTAATGTGTGAGTCATCGGCGGCTTCCGGTAAGCTACGGCGCTCAACCGTAGTAGATTCCCTATTCCCCCGCGTCTACCTATTTCGCCAGACGCATCATTGTTTCAACGAGGAGGATATTAACACGGTTTTTGATGCCGTGTCAACACCTTTTATTTAAATAATCTCAATAATTCGCATTTATTTCTCCCTCTGAGATTATTGGTTATGTAGAGGAAAGATCAGTATGGTTTCGACACTTGCTACCAAGATGCTTACCTACAGCGAAAGCAACAAGTAATGAAATCAACTGTGCGGAGATTGCTATTTCAAGAGCCATAAATGCTCCTTACGTAGTTGATCCGTTCATTGTAGAGATTACAATTTCGGATTTTACGGTTTGTGATCTAACCCACGCTGGGCCAAACTCGGGGGCAATAGTGCTCCAGTTTGACAGACGGTGATGATCGTGAGTAAAAGCTGTAGGCATTGTATCACTAAAGGCCAAGTAAACGTTACCTACTCGTACCTCAACAACTGAAACAGTGCTTCCGTCAATCACTTTAATCCAACCATCAGTATCGGTTAGTGCGTATGACTTAGTTGCCATTGTATTTCCTTAATCTAGGTTATTATTGGGGGAGGGTGTATAGGGAGTAAGAACGTCAGTAAGATCCTGATGCTGATACTCTCTATATTCTGAATCATCTGATGCTAGGCTTGTACATACGGAACATAAATCTGATTCTTTAATCAGTCCACCTTTGGAGGCAAAAGCCTTATTGTGGAGTTTCCGATTACACGCTTTACATCTAAAATGAAAACTGTGTCCATTCATAGTAATTGCTCATACACAGAGGGAGTATTAGCAAGAGTTAATATACCACGAATGGAGGGGAGTTGTCAATCTATCTAACTCACCCCCTCACCCTTTAAGCCTTATTTAAGATATTTACGTACCGTATCGTCCAGTGTGGCTCGTACTTCATCAATATTAGTATCAATCACCATCAGACTATCACGGAAAACTTCCAGCAATTCGTTCTTAGGGTGAGAAACGTCTGACAAAGACAAACCATCTTCAAGAGTCAAATCACCTTCTGGATTTGCCACAACAGCTAAGAATCCACGAGCAGAACGTTTACCTGGATCAGTCTTCGGCTCTTTGCTCACAAGAATCTCGTTACCATCAATAACACAACCTGTAGCTTTACAAGCAAACCCGAAGGTATCACGAGTGCTGTAGTTGTAAGTATAGCTACCAACACCCAGAACAATGTTACTTGATGCAAAACCATTTCCTTCCAGGCGCTTAAAGATCTCTTTGGTCAGAGAAACAGTGATGCTATCGCCGTAAATCAGTCCAATATGAGAATCTAACTCTTTATAGCCCTTAGAGTTGATTTTACCACCAAACTCTTCCCACAACACCTGGATAGTACCTACGGCCTCGTGACGAGGAATCTCCACGTACTCTTCGTAACCATACTGCTCGTTGTCCTGAATACGCAGGTAAACTTGTTCATCTGCGATGTATGCAACTTCGGTGAGAAGAGCACGACTTGAGTTTTCAAAGATCTCACGAGAAGCAAAGGTCTCAACATAGTATCCACAGATAATATGCAGGGGCTTGCCGCTATCTGGACGAATTACCAGTTTACCATCTCGTTCCATAATCTCTTGTTTCAGAACTGGAAGGATCTCAGTAACCAGCGCCCAATAGTCGTAGCTGTCTGCCACATAAGACACAATGCCATCAGGGTAAATCTGAGTCAGATATTTACGCAAGAACTCCAGTTCAGAGAAGAATCGTTGTTCATCAATGTTCATTGCTGCGAAGCCGTCAACTTCAACCATCAGTTTAGCGAGAATATCACTAATATTAGTTGTTGCAACACTGTGCTCAGATGCAGGAATGCTCCCAGCAACAAAAGTATCTTCTCCGTAGTAGAAATCATCTACGTAGCAAACAGCACGAAGAGTATCAGTACCTTTGAATGACATTAAGTGACCAAAGCCAGAGCGATATCCGTCATCGATACCAGACAAACCACGAGCAGAGAAGTCGTGGAACTGGAATGCTAGGTGATCTTTAGAATCACAGGTCAAATCTGCGTACTGTTCACCAAGCAGGCGGTACTGGAAAGCAATGGTTGCGTTATTCATTGTCTTCCAAGTTTCTGCACTCAGCATAGTTTCCAGATAGTTCACCAACCACGCAAAGCCTTTAACGGTATTGTGAATTGTATACACTGGAACCTGGATAGGACACAGAACACCTTCCGGCAACGCACGTACTGATAGAGGCAGATAACCCAAATCGTGCAGTGCTTCAATATGATCAGTTCGGTTCTGGCGTCCGTTGTAACGAGTCATAAACTTCGAGTACTCAGCCACCACTTCATCCTTCGGACGAGAGAAGAAGTTTTCGTTCCAGTCGTCAATCAGACGTTCTTTGAGAACACCCTGAACACCAGCAGAGATAACGCCACGCGGTGCGTTTGGTGCGTAGTGTGTGAAATACTTATCACCACGAGGAGTGAAGTTTGAAAACAGCGTATCCATATTATCGGCATACTGATCGATGTGAGATGGTTTGTAGCCGTCAGTGTTAAACAGTGGGTTTTTAATGCGCTTAGCCATAATTGTTCTCCTCTTTGTTTTTGATATGGGAGAGTCTACACCCTCCCTTCTTATTGTCAATACTTAGTTGTAGTATTTTGACAGTAAAACTTTGCGACTGATACCTTGGTTCAACACTAAGATATCCTGATCAGCTTCAATGTTGTCTTTCCAGACGTTGAGAGAGTGAACCCGATCAATAGTTCCTTCTAGAGGACGTAAGCCTTTAGAGAAGATACCGTGTGTGACGTATAAATCGATACGTCCTGCGTTGCGGCTTCGAAGCAGTTCTGCCAGCTTAATGAAGGTGTAGCCGCCATCACAGATATCATCCACCATAATCAGATTCTGACCTTTAAAATCTTTGACAGAGATATCTGTATGTTTGATTGCACCAGTAGATGTATCACGAATCTTCTCTGCGCAATACACATCAACACCACCTAATTCCTTAGCAACCTTGAAGATTTTCTTCAACGCTCCGGCATCAGGAGAAACGATAGCGAAATCTTCTTTAGGAATGTAAACGCCAAGCATCTGCTTAACAATCTCTTCCTGGGGGATAACTGTCAGTCGTTCAATCAGAGCCGGAGTAACATCACTGTGAGGATCAGCAATCACAACCTCGTCAAACTTCAAGGCGTTAAGCATAGAAGCAAAAGCCTTAAGCCCGAATGCCTCTCCTGCTTCACAGGCACGATCCTGACGACCGTAAGGAACGTAAAGCATAATCAGCTTAACTGGAATGTGGAAGTGCGCACAGCGGGTTATAGCGTCTTTCACCATAGCCAGTAACATAAAGTCTTCTGCGCTACGAATCTCAGTTTCAATCACCACTTCATCGCCATAACTGATATCTTGAAGTGTTTTCGGTAATACTACGTGCTGCTCACCAGCCGAGAAAGTGAAACTCTTAATCGGGCATTCGATACTTTGAAGATTAAATCCTAACATAGTGCGGATTGTGATTCTCATAATGACACCTCCATCTTAACAGAATTTGCTACCTGGACAATCATTTCTTCGTCTGGTGACACAAGACAGCCATCTCGTAGGCGAACACATTGCGGATCACCATATCCGTCCGTCTCATCCGACTTGATATAAAAATCGTTATCCATCAGGAAAACAGAACCTGACTTAATTCGATTTAACTTCTCTTTCACTGTAGGGCTTTTGTGTTCAATCTCAATCATAGAATACCTCCATTGATGCGTTGTGTATAGGAGTGACTTCGTGGCTCTGCGAGATACGGCTGATATCGCCTGTAGCTAAATCAACACAAACTGATGAATGACCTGTTCCCACCTCGTCCGTCTTCATAAACACAGAGTCTTCAAACTTGAATAAACCACCAATCGGTAAGAGCAGAATGCTGGTTTTATTTTTCTTGGCTACTTGTTTAATTTCTAACATATTCCCTCCTGTTTGTTTCGATGGATGTAATGTACTCCTTAACCACTTTACCTGTCAAACACTATTTTAAAAATAATCCTTCTATATAGATCTGTTGTTCCTGCGTCACAACATCTCTGTTATCTAAACTCACTACGTTCGTTAAGATAAAACAACCTAAAACATTAAAAACAAAAGAAGTTATTACTACTCACTCCCTTCGGTCGTTCGTAGAAGATCAGTAGGGTAACACACATCAAAAGAAAAGTCAACAACAAAAGAATAAATATTTAAGTCTTTTAATACTCAGTATGTTCGCTTCGCTCCCATACTTCGTAAGTAGGGTATCACATTCTGTTAATGAAGTCAATGCTTGATTTGTCTTATTCTATCGTGTAGAGTGCAGGCTTGATTTGACGAAGGAGAACCCAATTGAAAAAAGTTAATAAATCGCTTGCTATGTCTATTCTAGAGATGCACAATAAAGACCTTACTCCAAAGGCTAAGAGAGGAGGTGCAGCAAAGCATAAAGCTAAGCTGGATAAAACCGATTCTAAGCTATTGAAGAGTGAACCTTGGTGATTCATCGTCTTTAATGAGATGACGCCTTAGAATGTGATACAGGAGGTGCTAGGTGTATACTATCGTTAGTAAGCTGGTGTTTGGTGAAGTGTACCATTGCGTTTGCGAAAACGGCGTGAGTGTTGGAGCCTGGCACCATCTTGATCTACCTGAAAAGTTTAAATATTTGTTGGAGAATTAATATGCCTATCTATAACTATAACTGCGAAGAACACGGATCATTTGAAAAGATGAAGAAGATCTCTGAACGATCTTATGCTCCGTGTCCTGAATGCGAACAAGAATGCCAACAGCAGATCACTGCCCCTCGTATGGTGCAGGGTGGCTATATGGATAAGTCTATGAAGTTTAGTAAGAAGTTCTGATAAGGAGGTATTTAGAGTATGAAGATTATCCCATTGAGTATTGCAAAGTCGTATGTAAGCCATTGGAGTTGGTGGGAGGGTGTCCGAGAACTCCTGCAAAACGCTGTGGATACAGCAAATTATGAAGTCCTGGTGGAGGACTCAGAGATCACGATCATCTCTCGGGGTGAAAAGATACCTGTGAGTGCATTGCTTATGGGTAAATCCGGCAAGCAGGACGACGATTCCACTATTGGTAAATTTGGTGAAGGTATGAAATTAGCCTTCTTGGTTCTTGGTAGATTAGGTGCAGAGGTTGTGGTTAAAAACTACGACGAAGAATGGCATCCAGCCTTCCAGTACAATGATACTTTTGAAGAAGAATGCCTTTCCATTGGCATTGTATCTACCGATAATTTAGGAGAGGTGCAAATTTCTATCAAGAATATCCCAAACAATGTGATTTCTGAGGTGGAAGATAAGTTTTTACCACTGCAAAACCGTACTCCAGTACACAAATCGTACAACGGAGAAGCATATGAGAAGGATGCAGATGGCTGTGACCTCTATATCAACGGGATCTTTGTTTGTAATGTGGAAGGAAAGTACAAATATGACTATAACTTCCGTCCTGCTGCCTTCACCCTAGACCGTGATCGCAACACTGCAAAGGATTTTGAGGTTCGTTGGGAAGCAAGTGAACTTCTAATGAAGGCAAATCAGTTCCTTCTTATCGCGGAAATGTCTGCCTCGGGGTATTTAGATGTTGAGCACTTCAAGTATCATAACCATTACACCAGTGATTCTGATAAAGAGTCAATGGAGGATAGGGCTGTAGAGTTATTCTATGAGGAGCACGGCAATAACGCTTGGGCAATTAACCGTTCTTGGATGGATGGTAAGCGTCGATTAGTAGCAGAAACCTGCATTTCTAAGGGTTATATCCCTGTAGAAGTGCCAGACGGTTTATTCCACCTGCTAAAAGGACAGTTTTCGGTTGACAACGGCATCGAAGAGGTGTTAACATTCAAGCCAATCGAGTTCTTGGAAGGATTCCTTTCAGAGAACAAACGACATATGCGAGCTAAGCCTATCAGAAAGCTAAAGGCTATCATTGATAAACTCAAAATTATCCAAGGAGGATAAATGAATCCAATCTATACAATCTTTTTGGATGACCATAAAGTAGAGTCTTCGCTATCATATGCAGAGATTAAATCCAAGTTTCTTTCTTGGATTGAATATACTAAACAAACAGACGCCGCTTACCAGGCGGTAACAGTAATCAAAGATATGGAGGTGTTACTTGAGTATCGACGGTCGAATCCCACTGCCAAATGAGACAGTGTTTGAAGCAAAAGAAATGTTCTATACTTGCATCGGTAAAGGTGGACTTTATCGTACAGTAGGACGCGCACGAGGTGCGGGTACTTCTCGTGAGACAGGTGTCATCATTGTGTACGAAGACGTTAACTCGTTAGAGCATATGCCTTTCTTCCGTACTCTGGAAGATTTCCAGGAGCGTATGCAAGAGGTGGACATTAATGAAATTATCGCAGCGCAAGAGCAGTATTAAGAAAGCAGCCCCTAAAAGGGCTGCTCCAAAGAAACGTGCTCCGGCTAAACCAAAAGTTCCAAAGACTTTAAAGGTGGCTAAGTCTGTTCCTGTGAAGAAAGGTAAGTTTGATACGGAGGCATTTACGTTCAACACTCCAATCGAACATATTGAAGCAGCAATGGATAGGCTGAACAAACAGGATGAAGATCCTATGGCAGAACCGTTCACTAAGGACGAGATCTACTGGATGGTTGTTTGGACTGAAATGTTACCCGAAGCAAAAAGAAGAAAAATGACTCACGTTCCTTGTTGCGCAAAAGAACGTGCTGTACTAAAATTACCTAAACTTTAGGAGGAAGATATGACACCAGGCACTACCCTGTGGTTAGATGATGTTCGTGACCCAAACAACTTTGATATGCAAGGTGCTGTCTGGATCAAAAACTTCCAAGACTTCGAAGATACTCTTACCCGCTTGATTTGGGATATGACTGATGATAATATTGTTCATATCAGTTTCGACAATGACCTTGGGGAAGAGAAAGAAGGCTATCACGGCTTCTGCATTCTTGAGGAATATCTGCATATGGGTTATTTTGAAGGACTGAAAAAAGTAACTGTTCATTCATCAAACCCTAGCGCAGTTCATAAGTTTATGTTAGCATCTCGTACATTCAAAGCTCACTTTGATGTAGACGTTGTGAGAAGACCACTATAAGGAGAAGATTATGTCTGATGTGAGTATTAAACTAGATTACCTCAGGGCTTACCGAGAAGAGCTACAAGAACCTATGGATCGTGTATTAGCACGAAAGGCTCTTTTCACTGGAAAGGTTCCAGTAATGATCTTCGAAGAGATGGTGTCCTTTGACGGAGATATCTTTGACGAATTGTTTGATTTTTACGTGTCAACAGGCCGTAAGCCAAGTCGTCGCCCTATCTTAGCCAGGATTTATCCTTGGTTTGGTTATATCAAAGGTAATGTTTATTGGGCAAAAGCTGTTGATGTAGAAAGACAGGCTCTGCGTAAAAACCAAATGAAAGACTTGCATTATTCGGAAGATAATGTACACTTCGTATCTGATGTTCACTTTCTTCATAAGAACATTTTGCGACATAACCGCGAACACATTGCGGATATTGATACGATGCACCAGTTGATTATCGACGAGTGGAATAAACAGGTGAAGCCTAACGATTTAGTGTTTGACCTGGGAGATCTCACTCTTGGTAGTATGACGAAAGGCTTGAAACTACTTGAGCAGTTGAACGGTTTTATTATTCATCTGAAAGGTAATCACGTCAGCGAAAAAGAGTGGGAATACTATGATGTAAACCTACCTAAGCAAAAGTTTGTTGACAGCAGTTATTTTTGCACTACACTGAACGGGCAGAAGATTGCTATGTGTCACTTCCCAATCTTAAGTTGGGATGATATGCATAAAGACAGTTGGCACCTGTTTGGTCACTGTCACGGTAGCAATGCAATGGAACAACATATGGGCAAGGCAATGGATGTTGGAGTAGATGCTACTGTAGGTATCACCAAATCCCTACGCCCTGTCTCTATGGCAGAAGTAGGAAAAGTTATGGCTAATAAACGCATTGTTAGCTGGGATCATCACGAAGTAGGAGGAAATTAATATGAGCAATGTAAAATACCCGAGCACAAATCAATTCCGTCAGGTTGTACGTACAATGAAAACTCAACTTGAGTATGATCATTACAATCCTGAAACTCAGGAGCACGTCACTAAGATTCCAGAAACTTACGTCATCCCTTATGTCGGTACGGTTAAAATCCACGGTACAAATGGTAGCGTACTGTTCCGCTCAGAAGATGAGTTTATCTTCCAGTCTAAAGCGCAGCAGGTGGATATCGGTAAAGACAACGCTGGGTTTGCAGCATTTATGCATCGGAAAGATATGGCTAAACTTCTGGGCCAAGTGAAAGATATCTGTGAAGAGAAAGGTATCACATTTGAGTTCCCTGTTGAAATCGCTGGCGAATGGGCAGGCCGTGGCATCCAGAAAGGTGTTGCTGTAACTGAGCTAGATCCTTTCTTCACTGTGTTCCGCGTAGCGGTTGGTGAACGCCCTAACGGTGGTCTGAAATGGCTTCCTACTGGTATCATTGGTAGCGTAAATGACAATGAAGCACGTATCTTTAACGTGTTGCAGTTTGGTTTCGTCACACTGAACATTGACTTTGAAAAACCAGAGTTGATTCAGAACACGCTTGTACAGATCACCGAAGAGGCTGAAAAAGAATGTCCAGTTGGTAAGTTCTTTGGTATCTCCGGTATCGGTGAAGGTTTTGTTTGGACACCAGCAGATGAATCTTTAGCTCTTGATTCAGGACTATGGTTTAAAGTCAAAGGTGATAAGCATTCTGTCTCTAAGGTCAAAACCTTAGCCAGTGTTGACCCAGAACGTATGGCAAACATCACAGAGTTTGTAGAATACGCTGTTACTGAAAATCGCCTGAATCAGGCTCTGGGTGAAGTTGGCCTTGATAAGACTAAGATTGGCGAGTTTGTTAAGTGGATGAGCACCGATATTCTTAAAGAAGAAGGTGATGTTATGGAAGCATCCAGCTTGACGATGAAAGATGTTGGTAAGAATATCTCTGACAAATCTCGTAAATGGTATATGGCTAAACTGTAAGAGGAGAATTAAAATGCAAGTAACAGACTTCCTGAAAACACCTGGTAACTCACTGACGCTGTTAACCTTATCTACTGGTATCAAGGTGAAAGAGTATCCAGAAGAAGGGCTTTATGTCCTGAACTACGATCAGATCGATAGCCCTAAAACGCACCCTCTGGTTATGGAGTGCCGAGCACTTATCCTCGACAGGGAGTTTAATGTAGTTGCTCGTGCATTTGACCGATTCTTCAACCTCAATGAAGCGCCGGAGACACAGGCGCATTTAGATTGGGATATAGCGGAGATTGCAGATAAGATTGATGGTAGCTTGATCAAGCTGTATTATTGGAATGATGCTTGGCATTTCTCCACTCGTGGTACTGCCTTCGCTGAAAGTCAATGTATGAATAGTGAATACACATTTCACGATCTGTGCGTAAAAGCTTCTGACGCTAACTATATGGAAGAAGTAGAGGCGTCAGCAGAACTGGCTGACCTTGACCGTGGAGTAACATATCTCCTGGAACTTACTTGTCGTGAAAACCGAGTTGTCACGGTATATGAGGGTTATGATCTCCACTTCTTAGGTGCTCGTCGGAATGATACTGGCGAATATGTAACAGTGCCAGGTAACTCTTTATGGGTTATGAACTGGCTTGACGTTAAGAAGTATAAGTTTGATAGTGCTCAAGCCTGTAAGGAGACAGCAGAGAAACTTCCTAACTTGGCAGAAGGTTATGTTGTTTATCAAGATGGCATCCCTGTGTGCAAAGTTAAATCTCCAGCATACGTGGCTGTTCATCATCTACGTGGTAATGGTATCCCATCACTGAAACGAATTGTAGATCTGGTGGCTGTTGGCGAAGAAGATGAGTATTTGGCTTACTTCCCAGAAGATAAGAAGTATTTCGATCCTGTGATTCAAGCTAAGTCTTGGATTATCAACCAAGCGGATGCTATGTGGCACGTAGCTAAAGACATTGAAGAGCAGAAGAAATTCGCTATCGTTGTCAAGGATCTTTCTTTTTCTTGGTTACTGTTCCAAGCAAGAAAGCTAAACAAAGAACCGTCTGAGGTGTTTAATTCTTCTCCGCTGGAGAAACGTTCTAAGACGATTCTAAATTATGTTGAAAAGGCAGGTAATGCCTTAAACTAAGGAGGGAAGTTGAAGAATTTTTACATCATCCGTGGTGTATCTGGTAGTGGAAAATCCACTCTTGCTAAAACAATGGCTGAGGCTCTTGGAGCCTCGCATTTAGAAGCAGATATGTTACTGTATAACACTGAGGGCCAATACATCTGGACTAAAGAGGGTGTATCTGAGGCACATCGTCAAACAGCTATCCACCTCTATCACTTGATGGAGGCGGGAACACCTAATATCATTCTGTCCGATACGTCTGCTAAGCAAAAAGATATGCAAAAGTATATTGACCTGGCAAACGAGAAAGACTACACTACAACGGTGCTGGTGGTTGAAAACCGACACGGAGGTAAGTCAATCCACGAGGTTAGCGAAGACACTTTAGCAAAACAACGTGATCGTATCAGAAGCACTATTCAACTCTAAGGAGAAAAATATGTTGATTAAAGATTTGAAACCAGGTACAATATATCGCATCAAAGACACTGACTTCTTCCAGAATAAAATGATGGTCATAGAAGTGCCGTATGATGTCAAGATGGTAGATGCCTTTAGTGATAGTGTATTTGAATACAAACTGGCGTCCATTGACCTAGAAAGAAATTTATTGGTTCAATGGTGCGGTCACGAAAGACTTGAAGCAGTAGTTCTAGAAGAAGGAGATGAATAATGTCAACAGCAATCTATGTACGTGGTGAACGTGGTGATCAGAACCTGTTTTCCTTCAATGATGATGTTTCTCAGTATAACATTCGTCGTGAGATGGAAGATTTTGTTCGTGAAGCTCGTGGTTTCGTTTTAGAGGAATTCCTTATCAGTACCACTCGTGGTGACTACTGGTATATGGATATTGAAGGCTTGGTGAACGATATTGGTGAGTTTTCTGTGGAGATGAATGGCTAATGAACAAAGTCCCTGATTTCAAAATCGGGGATATCGTCAAGCTTAAATCTGGCGGTGTTCCTATGACTATTCTTTGTCTTTACGAAGGTAGTTCACGAGTAGTTTGGATGAACTTAGTTGGTGACTTGCAGACAAACACTGTAAGCAACTCTGTTCTTCGTTTTCTAAATGATGAGGAGTATCAATGCACCAAGTAAAAACTACTCTGTATGCTCTGAACAAAGATGAAAGTTTTCAGCAGTGGAAAGTGTTTACTGTTGGGAGCACAATTGTTGTAGAGTTTGGAAAGTTGGGTGGAAAAATCCAAGTCAAACGCACGGAAGCAAAGCCTAAGAATGTAGGTCGAGCTAATGAAACGACAGCAGAAGAGCAAGCAGTATTGGAAGCAATCTCTAAATGGGAAAAGCAAGTCCGTACTGGATATCGTGAATCTACGGAAGAACTGGAAACAGTTGAACAATTTTCTCCTATGCTTGCCCACGATGGTAACAAGCGCAGCCACGATATTGTGTATCCTTGTTATGTTCAGCCGAAGCTGGATGGTTTACGTTGCTTGGTTACTTTTGATGTATCTGGCAATCCTATTTTCAATAGTCGAGGGAACAAAACCTATCCGATCCAAGGAAAAATAGCCGAGCAGTTGAGTGAGTTACGGGATAAAACCCTAAACACAATCTTCGAAAACCGTACTCCTATGTTCGACGGTGAAGTATATCTCCACGGTTTAAGTCTGCAAAAGATTGTAGCTCTGGCTAAAAAGTGGCGTACTCACGCTCAGATTGAAGTTGAGATTGATAAAGACTTTGAGGCAGACAAGAAGCGTCGATCCAAGGCAATTGCATCAGGCGAACCCACTTGGAAGAACTTTGCTAAGCGGGAAATAAGCGTTGACGTTGAGCCAGTACGCGATACTGATCGATACAACGGTTATGAAAGTGCTGATCTCCAGTTCCACATTTTTGATATTCCTGACGCTAAAAAGCAATGGTACATCAAGAAACCAGAAGATCAGATTAAATGGGCAGATTGCCGACTAACTGATTTGATGCTCACCGAACTGGAAGGGAGCGGTATGAGTCATTTGGTTTTTGTACGAGGTAAAGTCCTCAGCACAGAAGCCGAAGTAAAAGAACAGATTGGTATTTATATGCAATCAAACTATGAAGGCGTAATTGTACGTAACTTCAAAGGTGTGTATGAGTTCAATCAACGTTCATCTGACCTGATTAAATGGAAGATTTTCCAGACGACCGAAGCATTTGTTTTTGGATTTGAGATTGACAAGAACGAGGAAGTTCTGTTACACTGTCGTCTTCAAAGTGGTGTCGAGTTCAAAGTTAAGATGAAAGGCACCCATCAGTATCGTATGAACTGTATGTATCTGGTAGGTAAGTTCATCACCATCAGTTTCCAGGCATACACAGACGACGGAGCGCCTAGCTTCGCATCAGGCATCACAGAACGTGATGTTAATCCTACAACTTGGGAGGTATTAGAATAATGCTTACTACCGCAGTAGTTATTTTATCAATCGTATGGATTGCGTTTTTCGCATACTACGTACTCAACACAGAACACAAGACCACGTTTGCTAGTATCCTGAGTATCTTTATCGCATACTTTGCCGGATATGGCGCAGCAGATTGGATTCTTAAAGCAGCAACCTGGATCGCACAATAAATAAATAGAGGGCTTCGGCCCTCATATAGGAGAGATAATGTCTAAGAAGTTTTACAAAGAACAACGCAACCATTCAGCATTCTTCATTTCAGCAGTTAATAACGTCATTGCGTGGAACGCAATTGCTATGAACGAATCTCCGAATAACTTTGAAGAGTTTGCCAAGCGCTTTACTCACGAGAAGTTTTCACATCAGATTGAACTGGTGGAAGAAGAACTAAAAGAATACCGTGATGCATTCCAAAACAACGATCAAGTTGAAATGCTGGATGCAGCCGCAGATATCTTCGTTGTCTCTGGTTTCCTTACTTATATGTTCTTCGGTGCAGATATCACAGAAGAGTTTATGAAGTATGGGGTTGGTGATCATCTGGCTAGCGATCCGTATGAAACACTGTGCCGTTCCCGCGAAGTACTGGATACCTCTGATCAGATGGCCTTTCTAATGGCGGCTATCTTCCGCTCATCTCGTGATTCTTTGGTTAAGACCGTCCACGATGGTAAAGGTGCTTTGACAGAAGTTCTGCGTAGCAACGACAGCAAGTTTCCTACCGAGGAAGCGCTTCGTGAAAGCCACAAACTCCCTGATGCTCCATTAGAGGATGTTCTGGCAGAAGAACTGGTATGGATTAAGGCAAACCGTACCGAATATTCTGACTTCGGTTATGTTTACAATGAAGAGTTTAAGGTGTATGCTTTCGTTGATGGTAACGGCAAGTATATGAAGCCTTCTACTTTCAGCCCAGCAGATCTTACTCCGTTTATGGTGAAGTGATGAGCGCAGCAACACAAGCAATGCAGTATCAGTTGGTTCAAATCATTAAGCAGTTGAAAGATGCTGGCCTTGATGATATTACCACAGAGGATGTGACTTTAACCCATTCTCAACGCGGTAAGCTGGTTGTTCACTTCTATACAGAAGAACAATGGTTGGCTAATCCAAGCAACAAAGCAACGACTGCACAAGTAGTGATGAATAAAGCATATAAAGGTTGCAAACTTCCTGATTATGCTGTAGTCTATTCGAAAGTGAACTACTTCGTAAAAGTAGTTAAATAATGTGTAGGGTTGGAGACAACCCTTAATTAACAAAGGAGAATATTATGTCATTCGCAAAAAACTTCAAATCAGTTGTTACCCTGAACCTGACCGAAGCAGTTGACCTGAACGTTATTAACGAGATCACTGACCGCCCATTCGAATACGTTCCAGCGGGTGAGTGGGAGCAGGAGAGCATCGGCTTGATTCATATTGACGGCGAGTTTGTTAAAGAGTTTGCAGGACTGCAAGTGATCAACATCGGCTCCAGTGTTAAGAAAGTCAACAAGAAGAAAGTCAAGCGTCTGGTGAAAGAGCGCGTAGCTCAGATGCAGGCACAGTATGCCGAGAATAACCCAGGCGAAACCTTGAAGGTTAGCAAGGAAGATAAAGATATTATCGCTGAGGAAATCACTTTCTCTCTGCTGCCAGAGACTGAGGTTGATGAATTCCAGAACCTGTTGATTATTGATAAAGATAACAGTCAAGTGTTCATCGTCAACACAACTAAGAAAGCAAGTGAGAAACTTACCGACTTCGTTCGTGTGTTGATCGACAGCTTCCCTGTAGAGAGCGTTGTTGAAGACGAGTCTAAAGTGGTATCTGGTTTTGCAGAACTGCTGACAGGCGATATTACTACCCGCCTGGCTCTGGGTAACTACATCAAACTGGCTGATGCTGATGGTGTTGTTGTCTGGACTAAAGAAAGTCTGTATCAGTCAGAAGCATCTGAACTTCTGGAAACTGGTAAGCAGGTTCAGGCTATTGGTCTGGATTACGATGCGGTACTAACTTTCGTCGTAGACACCGAGTTTACTCTGAAATCAATCAAGTTTGACAAGAGCTTCCAAGAAGACGGAACCTTCGAAGCAAACGTGCTTGCAATCGTGAATGAGCTTCGTGGTGTCATCAGTGACCTAAAAGAAGAAACTTTTAGCAAATAGTCATTGACACGCTCAGTCTAGTTATGTTAATATGCCCTTCTAGTAACGAAGGGCTTTTTATTAGGAGAATCACAATGAAACGAACAATCCTCGCAATCGCATTAATGACTTCCTTCTGTGCCGCAGCGCAACAGACTACATTAATCCTTGAAGCAGAGTACATCAGCGGTAACGCCAAATATTGTGTATATTCTAATGCCAGCCATACAGAGACTGTTGAGGTCAGCGAGAATTCACAATGTCGGCATACGGAGACTTTCGATGCCGATTAACATCACTAGGAGGATGTTATTAGCGGCTTTATTACAATCAAACTGGAAGACCTGCCTAAATATGTAGATGAGAACACGGAAGTAGTGATCGACTATGATCAGATTGCTTTCCAAGGTGCATCAGCATTAGAACAGAGAGCAATCGAGGCTGTACACATCGCCTCAGGCAGGAGAAAGCAGTTTAAGCATAAAACAGAGTTTTGGGGTGGTGGAAAAGCTATCGGAGGATGGTTGGCACTCCAGAACAAGGAAAGAGAAGAGAAAGGAGCAAAGACTTTCGCTAAGGAAGATTTCGAGATTGTTAATCTACAGATTCCAGCAAAAGATATTTCCCATACCTTCCAAGCAGCAAAATCCAAACTCGAAGGAATTGTTAAGCACCTCAAGCTAACAAAGTATTCAGGCGTTATCGGCGTAGGAAAAACATTCCGTCATCGCTTAGAGCTTCCCAAAGAATACAAATCCTCTCGTGCAGAAACAAAGCCAGTTCAGTTAGCAGAAACCAAAGACTTCCTTGTAGAACATCATTACGGCGATGTAGTAGTTGAAATCGAAGCTGATGATGCTATGGAGATTCGTGCTTTTGGTGGATATAACGATTACCTACGAACTGGAAAAACATCGTGCATCATTGCATCGATGGATAAAGATAGTCTACACACTCCAGGCTTTCTTCTAAACTTCTACAGAGAACCAGGCTCAACTGTCTATAAAGAGCCAGAAGTCATCTTTATTGATGATTCGATTGGTGATATCTGGGTAAATGAGAAGACTAACTCTAAGGGTAAAGTTACCAAAGAGGTTAAGGGCTGGGGAAGTTACTGGTTGGCTTATCAGATGCTAATGGGTGATGATACGGACACAGTAAGACCTTACCAAGACTTCAATATTAAGTTCGGAGACCTCACCTGCTTTGCCCTAATCAAAGACAGTGAATCTCAGTACGATTTATTCAGCAAAGTCAAAACTCAATTCCATACTTGGTTCCCAGAAGGTGTTAAGTTTACTTCTTGGACAGGAAAGGAAATTGAAATGTCAACAGACGAGTGGATTGAAACGATCTTCCAGTTAGTCTATATGAAACGTGTACATAATGATGATACAACCTTTGAAAGTATGCTTCAAGGGTTTCAGGAGAAATAATGAGTAAGTTAACCGAAAAGCAAAAGATTGAAATCCTTGAACGTAAAGAGCAGGGATTCAGTTCTCGCGCAATTGCTTCATTAGTTTTAGGCAGCAGTTCTCGCAAGAGCACTGTGAATGACTTCCTGGCTCGTGAAGCTGGAGTTATCACTGTACAGACCATTAAGAAAGACGGCCCTGTTATTAAGATCATCGACGTTGAAACAGCGCCAGAAATCGCGTATAGTTTCCGTAGGTTTAAGGCTTTCATTTCCCCAGAACAAGTGATTAAGCGTGGTTATCTGCTTTCTTACTCTATTGCAGATCTGCATACTGGAGAAGTCGAAGGCAAGAGCCTGGCAGACTATGACCTGTTTGATATCGACCACACAGATGATTACGATATGTGTCAAGACCTGTGGCGTATTATGGACGAAGCAGATGTTCTGATTGCTCACAACGGTGTTAAGTTTGACCGTGCATATATCAATCAGCGCTTTGCTTATCACGGTATGGTTCCACCAAGTCCTTATGTTGTGGTTGATACTCTGAAAGCCGCTAAGAAGCAGTTTGCTCTACCTTCTAACGCACTAAAAGAAATGTGTATCTACTTTGAAACTGAGAACTTCAAGTTGGACAACGAAGGATTCCCACTCTGGAAAGCCTGTTGCGAAGGAGATCGTGATGCATTCAATCGTATGCAAACCTATAACGATGGTGACGTTCTGAGTCTACGTGACCTATACCTGAAACTGTTGGCCTGGATTCCTCAGCACCCTAACGTATCAGCTTACTACAATGACGATGCTTGTCGTTGTTCACGTTGTGGTAGCACAGATGTTGCTGTTGTTCCTGGCAAGTTCCACCAGACCGCAGTAAGTAGCTTCGAAGTTATCCGTTGTGCTCAGTGTGATAGCCTTTCTCGTGGACGTGTAAACCTCCGCAGCAAAGAGAAACGCGGCAACACTATCATCGGTATTTAATATCAAAGAGGGCTTCGGCCCTCTCATTTAGAGGAGATAATTATGTCAGCAATCGATTCTCAGATTGATGGAAAGCACTACACTGAGATGTCACTTCAACCTCTGGAACTAGCCTATATGGTAGGTGGTACTCCAGGCTTCTGTAAGCTAGCTAAATACGCTTCCCGCAATAAAGGCGATAAGTTAATCAACTTAAATAAAGCCCTCCACTGTGTTAAATATGAACAAGAGATGCAAAGCCGTTATCCAAATACTATGGCAGAAGCATATCCGTTCGGATTCGATGCAAGCAAATCAGAACTCGCTTTTAAACTAATCGAAATCTTTACTCCTCAAGCAGAAATCCGTTCAGCACTGAAAGCAATGTACAATGGCGAATATGAAAGAGCAATTCGCTACGTAGAGGCGATGATCGAAAGTGAAGCAGAATAACCCTCAAGATTACAAAGAGGGTGATCAAGTTAAGATCTACAGAAAGGGCGCTAATGGCGTCCTTTTGTGCGATATAACCCTCAAGGAAGCATTCTGCAAAAGAGCATTTGACAGGATGTTGTTTTTCAAATATGATATACCGCCTGGAGATTACAGGGCAGTTAAGGTAAAGAACAATGGCTAAGGCTGTTAGAAAGAAAGTAACAAGGAAGAAAGCTGTAAAGAAGCCACTCCTAACTGAGGTTATCGAAGACCTTACTGGTGAACCTAAGAAGGTTTGGGGAGAGGGAACACCTTGGAGAACTAAATCTGAGTTCTACGTATGGTTGCGTGGTCTACTACGCAGAGGCTGGAGTAAGCATCCTCTTAGGATTTCCAAGATTACAGCTAATCGCTTCAAGGCAGAAAAGCACTTCAAGAATGGACGTGTGATGCAAGTTTGGCATTGCAAGTGCGAAATGTGTGGCATTACTGGCCCTCAGAAAGAATTTGAGGTTGACCACATAACTGCTGCTGGGTCTCTACGTGGGTATGATGATATCCTTGGGTTCATTACTCGTCTTTTATACATTGATGACAAAGACTTACGAATCGTTTGCAAAAAATGCAACAGTATTCTGGCATACTCAGACAAGCAAGGAGTTACTTTTGAAGAAGCGAAAGCTATCAAAGAGGCGATCAGTTTGGTGGGCAGTAAGCAAGACAGAAAGTGGCTGGAGGAAAGAAATGTTGAACCAGAGTCCACCATTGCAAAAAGAAGAGAACAGATCATAAAAATTCTAATGACAGGAGGGTAAGAGTGGCAAAGTTGTATTTCAGGCATAGCGTAATGAACGCCGGTAAGAGCCTGCATTTACTTCAAACTAAGAACAACTACAAGGAGAGGAAGAAAGAAACTCTCCTTCTCACAGCAGCACTGGACACTAGGAATGGGGAGGGTGTTATCTCCTCTCGTCTGGGTGTTTCGAGTGAAGCTATGGGTATCTCTGATGTAGCTGATATCGAAGTGGTGAAGTATGCAATCGATCCGGCTAGCATTGAGGCAATTTTCGTAGACGAGTCTCAGTTTCTTTCTCCTGAGGTAATTGACGCCCTGGCTTCAATTGTTGACAACTATGATATACCTGTGTTCTGCTATGGATTAAAGACAGATTTTCGTGGAGAGTTATTTGCTGGTAGTAAAAGGTTACTGGAACTAGCAGACTCGGTGCAAGAACTGAAAAGCATCTGTATGTGCGGAAGAAAGGCATTGTTCAATAGAAGAATGATTGAATCAACAGAACAAGTGGTGCTGGGCAGCGAAGATATTTATGAAACTCAGTGCAGAAAATGTTTTATGAAAGGAAGGTAATATGCGTATAATGTGTGATTGGGATCTTTGCGTAGCTCCCACGGATGTTGGTTGGTGGGATTGGCTAGCCAAGATTGACGGAAGAAAAGACCCTATGCCTGTGAAGGGTAAGACAACTCATTACAATCTGGGGGAGTACTTCTCTTGGTTTAAGAACCAGCACGGAATTGATCCTCAGTCCTATTGGGATAACCCACACCTATATGATACAATGGGTAGTGTGGAAGGTTCAGCCCGAGTTCTAAACAAGTGGGCACGTTTTGGGAACAACCTTTCCGTAGGAAGTGTAACAAGAGGCGGTCATATCAGTAGCAAGTTCCGTCACGTTAAAAGAACTGCCAGCGATTACAGCTTTGAGCCTGGTAGCGGCAATGGCTTCTTTGCCACAAAGGAAAAGTATTTGCTTCCTTGTGATATAGCGATTGACGACCGAGCAGAAAACCTGTTAAACTTTCCAGATAGTGTCGAAAAGATTTACTTCAACACTGTCTATGACGACACAGCACTGATGCTGTTGACACTCAAACCAAATGTACACATCACCACAATTGAAACTCCGTGGGATGATATTGAAAGTATTTTATTTTAGGAGATGATTAATGGAATTCACTAACGACCAAGGCTACTCTGCGAGGATTATTGCAGACTCTATTTCCCCAGAAGGGAAGCGTATCACATCATTTGAACTGGTTTACCCTCGAATGGTTCACTCAGAGATGATGACTCACCGCCTGTTTAGTCGAAACGCCGCATCTAGCCGAGCGATTCCAGTAACAAAACTCATCGACCTCATCCGTAACAAACCTGCACGTCCTTACCGTTTTGGAGAGAATCAGCCAGGTATGCAGGATAAAGGTGTAGATTTTGATGCTCTACTTGGCGCGGGATATTCTGCCGTAGAGTGGTGGGATCTTGCTGCACTTAGCGCTATTCGCTTTGCAGAAGAGTTCAATGCCGCTGGTTATCATAAGCAGGTAGCAAACCGTTTATTGGAACCTTTCCAGTTTATTAAAACTGTTCTGACTGCAACAGAGTTTGCTAACTTCTGGTGGCTGCGTATTGATAAAGATGCAGATCCTTCGATCAAAGCTATCGCAGAACTAATGAAGAAAGCGATTGACCACTCCAAACCGGAAGCGCTTGAGCCTGGGCAGTGGCATACACCTTATGTTGAGCACTTCTATGAGAATGTTGGCTTAGAAGGTGATGACGTCTTTGTATTTGGTGGATACTATGTAGAAGGCACAGATGGAAACAAGGTTATGCTTAGCGTGGAAGAAGCTAAGGCTGTTTCTTCTTCTTGTTGTGCTCAAGTAAGCTATCGTGTACTGAACAACACTAAAGATAAGGCTTTAGACATTTTCGGTAAGCTGATTTCCGGCGCTAAGGTTCACGCCTCGCCATTCGAACATCAGGCAACACCGATGATCTTAACTTCTGCCGAGTGTTATGGTGACTTCGGACGGTTCCTGGATGGAGACTTGCCTGGATATACTCACGTAGATAATAAAGGTCAGTTCTGGTCTGGAAATCTGTGCGGGTTTGTTCAGCATCGTCAGCTACTGGAAAATCATTCGGAATGGTAAGAAAGTAGTTGACAAATAAGTAGGTTTTGTAGTAATATCATCACACGTTTTGAGAGGGAACTTTCCCTCTCCACTATTTAGATTAGGAGAAGCAAATTATGTCACTGATTAACACCACTGTATACGGTTCTGTAAGTATGGCTACCATCAAGGCGACACCAGCTTGGAAAGAGGTTGCTGACAACCACGGTAACATTCCTCGTGAACTATTCAGTAAGACCTTCAAACTTGCTCTCCACTTCCTTGGTTGGGATTCAGAAAAAGCCGGATACACTCGTGAAGAAGGTATTTATATCCGTAGCCAAGAGCGTGAAGTAGTGTTCAAAACAAGCGTATACCGTTTTCCTGTGCGTAGCGACTATGAGTTTAAGCGTATCTATGAGAAAATGGACATTCTCCACGTTGGCGATGAAGAGTTCAACGGATGGGGCGATATTCACACTAAACTCGCTGACTTCGGGAACGAACATCAGCCACCAACAGGCACTAATTTTGCCGACGATACCGAGGAATAATGGCTAAGAATACTACACCAAAAGATAAATTTGCTGGTTGCGTTACTGAGACGTATTTTGATAAAGATATGAACTGTGACGTTACCGTTATTTTAGATACATCAGAAAGATTAAGTCCGAGTAGAAAACTCGCAAATGCTAAAGCTAAAGAAAGAGGCTTCCAAGATATTGATCATTTTGAAGGCTTCTTGTATGCAAATAGTTTGTACACCGACTTAAAGCCAGGAAGTGATGTAGAACTGTAATTTAGAATAAGGAAAAGACATTGATTAATTTCGTAACAAAGGCTAACGGTAAGAAAGAACCGTTTAACCCTGAGAAACTCCGTAAGTGGTCTGAGTTCGCAAAGAACATCAAACGTAACAAGGGTAAGGTTAGCTGGAGTGAGATCGAGTTAGAAGCAGTCAAACGTGGGTATGATGGAATGCCCACTTCCGACCTGCATAATGCTATGATCTCTGCTTGTATCAGCAAACAAACTCAGCCTTATGCTGATTTTGCAGCACGTCTGCTGATCGGACGCCTTTATAAACAAGCACACGGAGGTTTCACTAAGATCCCTTCTCTGCTAGAGTTCTATAAGGATAGCGTTAAGGGTAAGTTTTGGGCTGATATGGATTACACGGACGCCGAGATCGAAGCTCTGGGTAAAGTGATCAACCACGAAAAGAATCTGGGTTATGACTACAGTGTTCTTCGCCAGATGGAAGATAAGTATCTGGTGCGTGATGTGATTAATGGTGTTGTCCACGAAACTCCTCAGTTCCTGTTTATGGGCCTGGCAATGCGAGTGATGGAGAAGCAGCCGAAAGAGACACGCCTGCTGGATGTTACCCAACTGTACACATACACGAGTGACTTGAAGATCAACCTTCCGTCTCCGTATCTGACAACAGTACGTACAAATATTCTGGGTAGCGCTTCTTGCTGTCTGTTCCGTGCAGATGACACCGCTCAGTCTCAGCGTATTGCGAATACTATCGCTCACGAATATACCTTGAATAATGCAGGTATTGGGGTTAACATCTCAACTCGTGCAACAGGTCAGGGCGTTAAGAATAACCGTATCGTTCACGGTGGTATGCTGCCATATCTTCGTTGGATGGAAGCTAGTGTTGGTGCTTCTAAACAGGCATCTCGCGGTGGTAGTGCAACGATCACATTCTCTTGCTTAGAGCCAGACTTTGATGATCTGATTCGACTGAAAAACCCAACTACACCGAATAACAAACGTGTAGACAAGCTGGATTACTCTGTCGTAGTCAACAACGCCTTCCTGCGCCGTGCTGCTACAGGCAAGGATTGGATGCTGGTTAGTGTGAACGATGCCCCAGAACTCTATGAAGCGATGTACGCTCCAGAAGAGGAATTTGAGGAAGTCTACGAACGGGTTAGCCGTAAGCGAATTAAGAAAACTATTGTCAAAGCTCGTGATATGCTGGTGGAGATCATCAAGCAACGCGCAGAGACAGGACGTATTTACATCTTCTTCGCAGATAACGTAAACCGTCACACTCCGTTCCTTGATTTGATTTATCAGTCTAACCTGTGCCAAGAAATCTTCCTGCCTACAAAGGCTTTCCAGAAGATGAGTGATCTTGATACCGGAGAGAATACAGACACATCTGAACTGGCTCTATGTTTCCTTGCTTCTATTGTTGCTGGACGTGTTACCCCAGAGGAGTACGAAGATGTTGCGTATTACACAGTACTGACCATTGACAACATTATCGAAGATATGGTGTATCCTTTCCTTCATAATGAAATCACAGCGAAAGCTCGTCGCTCTATCGGTGTTGGTATTACAAACCTTGCTCATTACTTGGCAGATAATGATGCCTCGTATACTGACGAGAAAGGTAAAGTACTGATGCACGAACTTGCTGAACGCCATTACTTCTGGTTGGCTAAAGCCTCTCTTCGCTTAGGTAAAGAGAAAGGTAATGCAGAGTGGATGCATAAGACAAAATGGCCTGAGGGCTGGTTGCCTATTGACACTTACTCTAAGGAAGTAGACAAAATTGCTGACTTCGAGTTGAAGCTGGATTGGGAAACTCTGCGTCAAGAGATCATTGATAACGGAGGTATCCGTAACAGTGTTCTGACTGCTGTAGCTCCTAACGAATCATCTTCTTTAGTGAGTAACACAACAAATAGTCTATACCCTGTGCGTGATACGATCTTGTTCAAGCAGAGTCAGAAAGGTAACGTTCTGTTCATCGTTCCTGATTACGACCGCCTGAAAAACAAGTACCAGATTGCCTGGGATGTTCCACATAGACATATGGCTGAATGTTACGGCATCTTCACTAAGTTTATGGATCAGGGTATCTCCTGTGATGAATGGGCTGACTACACAGCATCAGAAGATGGTAAGCTGTCTTACAAAACTGAAATCCAGTTCATCCTTACTATGGCTAAGTTGGGTGCCAAATCACTCTACTATATGAATAGTCGTACCAAGTCCTCTGAGACAATGGCTGACCAAGACCTTAAAGAGTTAGGTATGGAGCCTGCGGCACTTGACCAGCTACCAGATGATGAAGATGACGGTTGCGAAGCGTGTAAAATGTGATTAAAGGGCTTCGGCCCTTTTTCTTTGGGAGCAAGATATGTATGTGCCGATCAATGACGGTATAGACCACATTAATATTTACACTAAAGGTAAGACACTTTTAGGTAGGCGTTTAACTAACTTGTCAAGCGATAAAGTTGATGTAAATGGTTATGGAAAGTTTGCATCTCTCGAAGGATTCTGGTATTATTATCTTACGGGATGTAAAGACGAATCATTAAAGTCTATGTCCGGTTTCGAAGCAAAGAAACACGGAAGAAAGCTAGAGGGTAGGATTGATAAAGACGGGATGACAGAAGAGCACAAAGATGTGCTTAGAGAAGCTATCCGCTGCAAGCTACGTCAGAATAAAGACCTGCTAAAAATGTTGGTAGAATCTAGCCTGCCACTAACCCACTATTATTTCTATGGCAAAGAGGATAATCCTAAAGTTCATTATCTGGATCAATATGAATGGATCACCGAGGAAATAGAAAGAATAAGAACTGTATGTAAGGAGCACTATGGGATCACAAATTGAATTAAAATTGTCGATTGGGGAATTATCTTCTCTGATTGACCTTATTGAAATGGCTCAGGATCACGGCATTCAGCTAACAGAGAGTCAAGAAGAAGTGTATAAATATTTACAGAGTGCAGAAGCGGAGGAACTAATTTAATGGCAGCAATCAACCTTAAAAACGACAGCTACAAGAGCGGCATCTATCCAGTATTCCTGGGGCAACAGTTAGGCATCTACGACAGTATCAACAAAGCCTACCCAGAGATGTTTGACCTGTACAAGAAACAGAAAGCACAGGATTGGGCAGAAGATGAAGTTGACTTGGATCAGTCGCGTAAAGACTTTGCTACCTGTTCTCAGAATAACTTTGATGTTATGATCAAGACGCTCAGCTTCCAGTGGGAAAACGACTCTCTGGCTAAGTCAATCATCACTCTGTTCGCTCCATTCCTGACAAATAACGAAGCCAGCGCTATGATGCTGAAACAGTCTGAGGTAGAGTTGCTCCACGCCCTTACCTATTCAGAGATTGTTCGTCAGTGTGTTAAAGATCCAAACAAAGTGATTGACGAGATTGTTAAAAATGATAGTATCTTCAATCGTATGGGTATCGTCGAAGAGGTAATGTCGGAACTGGAAACAGCAGGACATAAATACGCCTTAGGTATGCTGACCGTAGAAGATGATGGTGACTACATCCGACAGCTACTGCTGGAAGGTATGGTTGCTCTGATCGCACTTGAAGGTATCCAGTTTATGTCGTCATTCTCAGCTACGTTTGCACTTGCCGAGCAAGGCTTGTTCATTGGTGCTGCGAAACTCGTACAGAAAATTATGTTAGACGAGATGTTGCACGTCCGTATGGATTATGCTATTATCGATGCGTTGCTGAAAGATGCAGTTTGGGCTGATGCTTATGAAAAAGCTAAACCGAGACTGAAACTTATCTTGGACACGGTTGTTGACCAAGAAAGACAGTGGGCTAAATATCTGTTTAGCGAAGGTCGAGTTGTTGTTGGCTTGAATGAAGTGTTGATGATGGAATGGGTATACTACAACTGTGCTCCTATCTATCGTCGCCTGAAACTCAAGGCAGATTTCAAATCACCTAAGCAGAACCCGACTCCTTGGATGGACTTCTGGACAAACCCAGATAAAACCCAGGCTGCGGCACAAGAGATTCAGCTTACTAACTACAAACTCAATTCGATGAAGCAAGACTTCGGAGAAGATGAGGAATTTGATTTCTAAGGAGTAGTAATGGCAGCAGTTTATCAGAAACCTGTATACAATGTTGTCGTAGGAGATGAGATCCTATATACCGAAGATGAGTCTGGTGAAAACCAAGTATTCAAAAAGGTTGTAGGAGAGCCGTTCACGGTTTACTCTCCAATCGATACAAAGAAGTATGGGACTCTTTGGTATGACGGAGATCTAATCTTCGAGTTGGAAGATGGAACTTATACAGGTGGAGACAGATCCACCATCATCACAGTAAAAGACCAGACGGTTGAGGAATAATATATGCCGAACAGTATCGTAAAGTTGTCTGACATTAAGAAAGGCGATTATCTGGAAGTCCAAGAGGACTTCTTTATGACAGCCATTCAGGACGCAGAACTCTTGAGTGAAGACTTGGAGTTTCCACTTCATATTGATGCAGGGAACTATCTGGTGGTGACAGATACGCAAGCCTTCATTTACGGGCCTGCCGACTTAGAGTTTACGTTAGTAACCTCGTGATGCAATGGGGCTTCGGCCCCTTTTTAGATTAAGGAGCAGGTATGAGAATTTTAATCACAGGCGGCACTGGTTTTATTGGTAGTGCTGTTGTACGACAACTATTAGAAACAACAGATCACGAGTTGGCAGTAGTAGACAAAATGAGCTACGCTTCTGATCTAAATAACGCCCCCATCTTAGATAACCCTCGGGTGGTTTTCTATGAGTTCGATTTGGCTTCATCTTTCCGAGTTAATTCGATGATTGAAGACTTCGATCCCCACATCATTATGCATCTCGCAGCAGAGAGCCACGTTGACAACTCTATCGAAGATCCAGCACCTTTTATTTACTCTAATATCGTAGGCACATTTAACCTACTGGAAGCAGTACGAAACCGTTCTAACTCTTTATTAAAGTTTCACCATATTTCCACTGACGAAGTATACGGTGACTTAGCTGACAGGGAAGAATGGAGTGACGGATTTAAAGAGAGCGATCCTTATTCTCCTAGCAGCCCGTATTCAGCAAGTAAGGCGTCCAGTGATCATTTAGTCCGTGCTTGGGGTCGCACCTATAAGATCCCCGTAGTAATCACAAACTGTTCCAATAACTATGGCCCGTATCAGTACCCAGAGAAACTAATCCCGAGGGTCATCACTAACGCCTTAGCCGGTAAGACTATTCCAGTATACGGAGATGGTAAGCAGATCCGTGATTGGCTATACGTGGAAGACCACGCAAAGGCTCTTATTAAAGTTGTAATGGAAGGTAAAGAAGGCGAGACATATAATATCGGTGGACTAAGCGAGAAGACCAACGTAGAAGTCCTGAGAGCCATTCTAAGCCGACTTAGTGAAAGGACAGGCAAAGACCTTAGCAACCTGATTAGACACGTTCCTGACCGTAAGGGACACGATAAACGCTATGCTATCAACTGCAACAAGATTCAGACTGAACTTGGCTGGAAACCTGAGCAATCTTTTGAAGAGGGTATCAGGAAAACAGTTGATTGGTATCTTGATAATGGGGAATGGTTGGAGGACAAACTATGAAAGGAATTGTTCTGGCAGGCGGGAGTGGAACCCGCCTCCATCCTGTCACGAAGGGAGTGAGTAAACAGCTTCTTCCTGTGTACGACAAACCAATGATCTACTATCCATTATCAGTCTTGATGCTGGCAGGTATTCGTGAAGTCTTAGTTATCACCACACCTAAGGATCAATCTGCATTCGAGGATGTTCTGGGAGACGGTAGCGATTGGGGATTAAGTATCTCCTATGCAATTCAAAGTGAACCTAATGGGCTTGCAGAGGCTTTCATTATTGGGGAAGAATTCATTGATGGAGATGATGTTGCTCTTGTTTTAGGTGATAATCTTTTCTTCGGTGAAGGCTTTAGCGGAAAGTTAAGGAAAGCAAGGGAACAAGTAGAACATAAAGGTGGTGCGGTAATATTCGGTTACGAAGTTAAAGATCCTCAGCGTTTCGGTGTCGTAGGCTTCAACAGAAACAAAGTAACTAGTATTGAAGAAAAACCAGACGAACCTAAGTCCAACTGTGCAGTCACAGGATTATACTTCTACGATTATACGGTAGTTGATCGTGCAAAGGAAGTTCGACCTTCTGACCGAGGAGAATTGGAAATCACTGATATTAATAACTCATATCTTCAAGATGAAGTATTAGATGTGGAGATTTTAGGACGTGGGTTTGCTTGGTTAGATACAGGAACTCACGAGAGTTTACTTGAAGCCGCAGGGTATGTTAGAACTCTACAACGACAGCAAGGGACTTATATCGCTTGTCTGGAAGAAATTGCATATAAAAACGGATGGATTAGTCGTGACCAACTATTAGCTAAAGGGCAGCAAATGGCTAAGGTTGAATACGGAACTTACATTCTTAAACTTTTTGGGGAGACATTGAGATGAAAGTAAAGAGTTTTGATATCGAGGGATTGAAACTTTTCCGTCCTAAAATCTTTGGAGATGAGCGTGGATACTTCTACGAATCATTTAATCAAGCCGAGTATGATGAACATATCGGGTATGAGGTGTTCGTACAGGACAACGTATCTAAATCGAAAAAAGGTGTACTGCGGGGTATGCATTTTCAGAACATCAATCCTCAGGGTAAACTTGTTCGTGTTATGTCAGGTAGTGTATATGATGTAGCTGTGGATGTGCGGAAAGGATCGCCCACGTTTGGGCAATGGGAAGGTGTTTTCCTTAGCGATCTGAATAAAGATATCTTCTGGATTCCACCTGGCTTTGCTCACGGCTTCGTTGTTATGAGTGAAGAGGCAATCTTTGAATATAAATGCACACAGTTCTATCATCCAGCATCAGAAGTAAGTTTAGCGTGGGATGATCCTGATGTTAATATTGATTGGGGCTTTGACCTTATGGGCAAGAATTTTAAAGTCACTCTTTCCGAAAAAGACAGTAACGCTAAATCACTCAAGGAGATCTTTGGATGAAGTATTTAGTCTTCGGTGGATATGGGCAGCTAGGTTCTGCCCTAGCTTATTACAAACCCTCTGATGTTCAGGTTATCCAGTTGGATAGCGGAGTAGATATTACCGACTACTTCAAGGTGAAGGATATTATCGATGAAGTACTGCCGGACGTTGTTATTAACTGCGCAGCATACACCAATGTTAATGGAGCAGAAGAAAACCAAGATAAAGCATTTGCTATTAACGCGCTTGGCCCTTCGATCCTAACTAAACTGTGTTCTGATAGATGTATTCGCTTTATTCATATTTCATCTGACTATGTTTTCGATGGAAAGAAGAATGCACCATACAATTCTTGGGATGATACTAACCCTCTCAATGTATACGGTGTAACCAAGGAAGCAGGTGAGATCTTTGCCTCAGGTCATAAGTGGTATAGTCCTCTCGTGATCCGCACCTCTTGGGTGTATAGTGAGTTCGGGAATAACTTCGCTAAAACAATCCTGAACAGGGTTGCTTCGGGAGTCACCGAGTTTAATGTAGTGGACGACCAGTTGGGAACACCTACGTATGCGGGTCATATTGCAGAAGCTATCTTTAAGTACTACGCAACTGGTGATCTTTCCCTGGAGACAGGTATTATTCACTTCTCAGGCGATAAAGTTTTAAGTTGGTATGACTTCACAAAGTTATTGACAGAAGGCTATGATTCTGTTATAGTCTCTCCAACGAAAACAGTCTCAGACGTAGTGAGGCCAGCATATTCTGCACTGGCTTCATCCTTCGGTATTTCCAGTAACACGGAAGAAGGTATTCTGAGAACTAAGGAAAAGGTTTTATAGGAGAAAAGATGGTATTCACTATTTATGGCAAACCAAATTGCCCATATTGCACTCGTGCAAAAGACACACTGATTTCCAAGGGTATTCACTTCGTATACCTGACTTTGGATGAAGATTTCACAGTGCCAGAACTTATCGAACTGGTTATTGAGAAAACGGGAGTCCGTCCCTCTACATTCCCTCAGATTTTCGTAAGAGATGAAGAGGAAACGGATACAATGCACGTAGGAGGTTTTACTGAACTGGTAAACTTCCTTAAATAAAAGGAAAATGAATGTCTAACGTATCAGACGTTTTCGGTATGCTTAAGCTGGACGAAGGTTTGAAGCTGAAAGTATATAAAGACACTGAGGGCTACTGGACTGTGGGGATTGGTCATCTTTTAACTAAGAAGCCTTCTCTTGATGTAGCAATCAGTGTTCTGGATTCTCAAGTAGGTAGAAAAACCCAAGGGTCTATCACCGAAGATGAAGCCCGAAAAGTGTTTCAGTCCGATGTTAGCGCTGCTATCAAAGCTATTCAGGCTGACGCTACACTAAACCCAATCTATAAGAAATACGATGGAGTAAGGCAACAAGCTCTGATCAATATGGTATTTCAGATGGGTGCAGCAGGTACTGCTTCTTTCCATAACAGTTTAAATCTGGTTGCTAATAAAAATTATGCACTGGCTGGAACTAATATGCGACAAAGTAAGTGGTATCGTCAGACGCCTAATAGAGCAGAACGTGTTATTAAGGTGTTAACAACAGGCACATTTGATGCCTACAACTAATTAAGGGGCTAGCGCCCCTTTCAGGAGCAGTAATGGGAAAGAGTAGCCGTAAGTCTAGTAAATCTTTTGATACCTCCGCACCTCGCAGTAAATATCAAGAGAAGAATCCAGAAGCCACGACAGATTATAAGCTGGGGAACTTTGTTCCTACAGAAAAGCAGAATCAGATTGTTCAAAGTATGCAGTGGAACGATTTAACTGTTGTAAACGGTAAAGCTGGAACAGGCAAGACCTCTACCGCACTATGGGCAGCAATCAATAAACTAAAGCAAGGCGACACACGGAGAATTATCTTCCTGAAAAACCCTGCCGAAGTTGGTGACGACCAGATTGGATTCCTTTCGGGAGACAAGAAGGATAAACTTGCAGCCCACTATGCTTCAACAAAAAGAATCTTCCACAGCTTTATGTCTCCAGGTAAACTGGAAACAGATATTGCTAACGGTAAGATTGAACTGGAAGTTCCAAACTATGCGCTGGGCGCAACTTGGGATCACTCCATTGTAATTATTGACGAGAGCCAGCTTATGTCTCCACAAACCATTAAACTCCTGCTGGAGCGTACTGGAGAGGATACGAAGGTGGTGCTGATTGGTGATGTTAGTCAAACCTACGCAGTCAAGAACCGTAAAAATGGTCTGGCTGATTTTGTAAGTAGAGTAACCGAAGATGGAGTTCCAAAGGAAGACTTTATCGGGTATATTACCCTGGACTCTGAGGACAACCAGCGTTCACGTCTATCTCAGTACGTCACAGAACTTTATTAATACTTATGGGCAGGGATGCCCTATCTAAAAGGAGAGCATATGCAGTTAGTTGAGATTGATCGTAGTGGTATTGAGGCTTGCTATCAGGCTGGTATGGTGAAGCCTAATGAATTTAGACAAATCTTTATGGATTTGCTTGCAAAAGAGGTACAACTTAGGTTAGAATGTGTTTCTCCATTTCAAGTCGTATCTGCGCTGTTTACCAACGAATATTTTGAGGGTGTTTATCAGAAGCTATCAGGGACAAAGGGTGACTTGATTCAATGTGTCATTGATATTGCTACATCTGAGCCTGAACTACTCTTAATCAGTGCAGAAGAAGCTAAGCGTCTCTTCCTGAGTTACGTTTTCTATCGTAAAGCAGTAATCGTGCGTGATTGTAGTGATATGTTCAAGCATCAGTTGGTGCAGTCAACTACCTTGATGGTAGACAAAGAGACGTTGAGAGCTATAGAGTATCTTTCCGTGCATTCCTCCGGTGGAAGGGACTTGATTAAAACCTATTACGAAAACTAAGGAGGAATAATGACTACAATTATTGCAACCAGAGATGCAATTTATAGTGATGGAATGGTGACTGTCGATAGTCGTGTGGACAGCATCAACTTCAAGAAAGTAAGAAAGATTGAAGGCTACCTTGTCGGTGGTGCAGGTCGTCTTTCTTCTATCCTAACATTCTTCGATTGGATGGAGCAGAAGATTAAGGCAGAAAGACTGCAAGATGAACTTCCTTCCTTGGTTATGGAAACTGACCCAGAGAAAGAAGATGAAGAGTTTGTTGCTCTTGTTGTTCATCCTGACGGTGAGATATATCTTCACGAGGGTAATGATCCTTCCCGAGCATATCCTATTGATACGGATTATTATTCAGTGGGTAGTGGTAGTGACTATGCCTTGGCAGCACTAGATGCTGGAGCAACCCCAGAACGAGCTATGGATGTAGCTAAGTTTAGAGACGCATACTCCGGTGGAGCAACATTCTTCGAAGTAATACTTCCAGAAGACAAGAAAGTAGAACTTACGGATGAAGTTATGCAATCAATGAGCAAGGAAGACTTAATGAACCTAATCAAAACAGGAGTCCCACTTGGAACACCAGAAAACATCTTTGTACCCGCAAGCACAACAGATCCTGAACCTTCCACAGGAAGCCAAGAGCCTGTTGGCTGAACTTATGGCAGACATTGAGAAAGAGGCGTACAAGAAAGGATTCAGTGAGGGCTATAACTTAGGCTTCGCTGAGCACAAATACCTACCATTCTAAGGAGTGCTATGTTAATCACAAAAACTGAGGTGGAGGAGAAGTTATTCTCCTTCGAACAGACGGTTAAGCTAAGCCGCAATCTTAAGCAGGCTATGGCAAGTAAAATGTATTGGGTGCCTGGCAAAGGTATTTTCGGAGGCTTCTACGACAACTATACAAACGTTTTCGGTGAGGCTTTATTGAATAATCCTAAAAAGACAGAGATCCTAGATACTCTTCTTGCAATGGAGAAGATTTCCGTGGTAAACTATAATTTGATGGACTTCCACGATCAAACGATGCAAGGTAAGGATATGTTCGAAGCTCTGCTGGCTAAGTTTGGTGACAAGGAATCCATTGACATTGATGAAAGATGTGTTACTCTCATTAGATTCCTCGGTGACTTCAATGAAGAAACCTATGAAGGTAAGGGTGTAGAATGCCCGCAGCTTTAAAGAAGAAATCCGAAAGGAATGTTAACGATTATTATCCTACTCCTGAATCGGCTATTCAGCCGCTCTTAGAAGTTATTGGATATAAGGATATTGTAAGGGATTGGCGATTTGCAGAACCGTGTCGTGGAGAAGCAAAGGCAATCTACAGTTACTTACCCTTCGGGAGTGAGTATTGTGAGCTATCGGAAGGAAAAGATTATCTACTGTCGCAATGGAATGAAAGACCAGACTGTATAATCACTAACCCTCCATTTTCAATAGCTATGGAATTCTTGGAGAAGAGTATTGGAGAGGCAGATGTTTGCATTTATCTCCTGAGACTCGGCTTCTTAGAATCTGTGAGACGTAAAGAGTTCCATCAGAAATATCCGGTGGATCATTTGATCGTCCTCAGCAAACGTCCATCCTTCTCAGGAGACGGAAAAACAGATGGCACAGCTTACGCTTGGTTTGTCTACGATCCGAAGAAAAGATTAGGATTGGAAAAATCGATATATGTCGTATAATTAAGGAAATACAATGGCTTCATATCAGAACTACCTAGTAGGTTACAGCGCTACACAAAAGAGCACTATCGGTGCAGGTATTGTGAGCACAACAGAAGCAGATGCAAAAGTTCAAGGCAGCAAAGTACTAGCTTCCGCGTTCGGTGTACCTGTTTCTCAGGATAAAGTATTCGTCTCCCTGATGGATACTCCTGTAACAACCTAAGTGATATTTGCCCTCTCTCGGGAGGGCTTTTTAGGAGGGAATAATGCAGCAACAACTAGAAATAGTTCAAACTTTCACATCCAAAGCAAAAGCCTTAGCGTTTATGCAGTTCTTGGACGTGGATCGTATCTTACTCGATAGTACAGGCTCTGAATACAAGGTTGTATATGCCGCACTACGCTCCACAGTGGACGGTGAAGTTGTACCCAAAGAAGAAGAGACCAGTGTTATCACCTCATAAGGGGTAATAAATGCTCTTAAGTGCAAGTGGTTATGTCAGTTCCGAAATACTGACAAAAGCTATCGTACAGGCTTCAAAGAATCGTAGTCCAATTACATTGCCAATGTGTGTAGATTTTGATAGTGTATATCAGAAGCACATATCGCACCTGTATGTACGCAGGAACAATGTGGACAACGTAACAGAGAATACATTCTATGTAACTACCCATAAGCAGGCACTGATCAATCAGTCCAAAATGAATCGTCTGCCGAAGACAGGAAGCTATTTTAGCATTTTACCTGGTAGAAACCTAGACGTAGAAGGAATGACGTGCTACTCTACAGAGGTTAGTGTAGAACTTATTGATATAGGGCATAATACACTGCCTCAGATCGTAAGCGAAGTTAAGGCTTTTATCCTATCCCTCGGTGTTGCTAGTAAACACCTCGACTTCGTTATCTCGGAGAAAGAAGGGGAAGGCGTTGAAGTGTGGGTAAACCTTATTAAGGTTGGAAATGTAATTTGCTTTGATACTCCTAATGGATGCACCATTACGGTAGGAACCCTTGCAAGAGAGCCTCTATTGTCTTATGCTGTAGAGGTGGCAACTAGTTAAACGGAGGTAGGAAATGTTTCAACTCAATGTACAAGCTGGCGAAGATAAACGTGTTCTGGTTTTTGGAGATGTACACGGTGCCTGGCATTTGGTGCAAAAAGCAATTCACGATTTAGGAATCAATGACGAAGATATTAAAGTGTTTGTCGGAGACCTTACAGATCGTGGTACGCAGAACTTTAAGTGCGTTGAATACGCCGCAAACACCAAAAACTCTTTCGTCGTTCGTGGAAACCACGATGATATGATGATCAAAGGTTTGCTGGAAGGCGATCAGAGAAATTATCTTGGGTGGTTACAGAATGGTGGAAAAACTGTTCTGGAAGAAGTGGGAGAGGAAGGAAGCACTTGTCTGGCAGTTATGCTAGAAGATAAGTCTTACTACCTAATTAATATGCAGGTGAATGGCAGAATGTATGCCTTTACACACGCGGAGTACCCACTGGAGTTGGAATCTGTCCCGCCACTGGCATTGGAACAAGTACTAAAGGACAACTACCCTGATCAGTTTGAGCAGGCTAAGGCAGAGATTGGTGAAATGCTCTGTTGGAACCGCACCATTATTGGTGGAATTGAGAAAGGGTATGTTCTTCCTGATGTTCTGGGAGTAGAGATGATCTTCCACGGACATACAGGTGTGAAAGATCCTGTGATTCACGGTAATCGGGCATATATTGATACAGGGGGTATCTTCACTGGAAAACTAACCGTAGCGGTTATCGAACCGGACGGAGAGATCTGGTATTATGATACTAAGATGGAGAACCTATGAATATAGGCGCTAATATTCTAGAAGAGGATAAGTACTGTCAAAAATGCGGAGGCTTGGTTGACTTCAAGCAATGCTTGGCTAAGCTAAGTGCTCCTCCGAGCTATGAATATCATTGTAGCTCGTGCTATTCTCACGTATTAACGGTAGAAGGAGATAAATACAGAAATGTTCAAACTAAAAGTAATTAAGAAAGTAGGTGAAGTTCAGACTACCGTCGAAGTAGAAACAGACAGTAAAGATATGGTACTGGCTATTCTGCGTCATAACGATGTTATTTCGGTGGATAGTGATGTTCCTAACCGTAATGTTGATCCAGATTGGTTGCAGATGGTTCGTTTAGCAGAGGAGTACAAACTGCCTACTGCACCATTCACTGTTACCTGCTAAGGAGGGATTTGTGTTAGTTGGTGAACTACCAGAAGAAATCAGAGAACTCTACCACTTACTCTACAAATATGCTGAGAATAATAGCTTGTCTTTCGATGAAGCTGTTTCTGAGGTTGTCCGTTTAAGTCGGGAGTTTAACGACTCCCAAGAAAAGCAGTCCAAAGAAGGCCCAAGTAATCTACTAGCCTATACTGGCGTTGGTAGTCGGGATGTAAGTGATGAAGAATTCGACTTGATGGAAGCCGTTGCAAAATGGTTAGCAGGTCAAGGATATGTTCTTCGTAGCGGTAAAGCTCTTGGAAGTGATAGCGCATTTGAGAGTGGAGTAAACTTGGCAGGGGATCTTTCTATGAAAGAGATCTACACTCCGTGGGAGAAGTTCAACGGTAATGAGTTGGAAGGAGAAACAATCCCTCTTGGAAAACCTTCGACAGTAGATTTCGGCATCTCTCTAAAGTTGGTCAGAGAAATCCATCCAGCCGCAGATAGACTTTCTCCAGGGGGTTTAAAGCTCCATCAAAGAAACTGTCACCAAGTGTTAGGCAGGAGCCTAGAGAATCCAGTTCCATCTCGTTTTCTTTTAGCTTGCAGTAAGGAAGATAAAGATGGTAATGTACAAGGTGGAACACGAACAGCTTGGATGCTAGCTAAGAAATATGGCGTACCGTGCTTGAATATTCGTGGTAAAACTAAGAAAGAGATTTTTGCTTTCCTTAAATCTGTTATGTAACCAGCCCTTCGGGGCTTTTAAGAGGAGAATAAATAATGTCAGAACATAAAATTGCAGAAGATGGTATTGAAGCTAGTTTCGTAGAATCTTGGGAAGGTTGGGATGAAATGGATACAAGCGATCTGTACTTCTACGATGTTAAACTTAAGCCAGGTATCTTCCCACAGGAATTGTATCAAAAAGAGGCAGAAGTAAAAGCCGCAGGCGGTCAGATTGATCTGGGTATTTGGGGTCAGACAAGTGTTATGGAACTTTACGATGGTAGTGAAGAACCCATTTTCAAAAGTCTGTTTAAACTTACTTTAGTGGAGGAGTAAAATGTCTAAGTTAGGTGAAGTATTTATTGACCGTTGGGGTGATGAGGCTTTTATCTGTGTCTACGACTCTGTTACTAAGACGCGCCTTGATGAAAATGACCCGAGTAGCATTCTGCGTAATTGGCGGTTAGACCCAGAGGCAATCTTAGAGCATATTGAACAATACCCAGAAGAGAGCGCATACCTTAGTGAGTATGGCGATATTGAAGATTATGATTCAATGATGGATGATCGTGTTTTGCGTAGCGAGTCGGCTATCAAAGAAGGAGAAGACCTTCACAAACGCATTAAAAAAGCTCTGAAAGGTATTGAAGGCTTGGATCTAAACAACCTGATTCTGTCTAACGGGGTAGTGTATAACGGCAATGACGCTTGTTGCGATTATATCCAAGGGACTTACGCTTGGTGTTCAAGCTCTATGGAGTGCTAATATGATTAGTTACAAAGAGCGAACTAAAAGATTCAACATTGACCGTTTGCAGTTTTCTGATTATGGTTCAGCGTTGAGCAAACTATTGTATGATCGACTTCCTCATTTCCTGCCGATTGAGTTCTCATCTACGAGTAGTGTTCCTGTTCTGGGCAAAGAACCAGTACAGCTAACTCAGTACACGTTTGATGCAGAGTTAGATAAGCAGGATATTCGAGACCTTGGATTTATTGCTCAGGGGCTTATGCCCCAAGAATACACGTTGTTCGATAGAGCCTTAACTCTGATTTACAATCAAATACACAGTGAAGTTAAATATCTTCACGAGAGTGGTACTCCTAAGGATATGCAAAAGATCATCTTCTGGGCTGTGCCAGGCGGGTATCCGATTGTTGCAGCAGTAAGAGATAATAACATTAGTATTACGGTTACATTTAAGGTGGTGCCAAATGACGAAGCAAACTAAAGTAATATCTCTTGTAGCAGGCCCAGGTGCTGGTAAGTCAACAACAGCCGCTGGTATCTTCCATCATATGAAGTTGGATCAGACCTACAAGGTGGAGTTGGTAACAGAGGTTATTAAAGATGCCGTATACGATGAGAACAAAGGTATGTTACAAGATCAGTTGCTTCTCACCGCAACTCAAAATCACGCCCTACATCGTCTTATCGGTAAAGTTGATTTCGTTATCAGTGATGCTTGTCTTCTTAATGGTATCGTGTACAATCGTTTCTACAATACACCGAGTGTGTTGGATAATCTGATTCTCCAACTTTTCAGGGAGTATGATAACACAGTTATTATGTTACCGCGTAAAGCAAAGTATGAGGGTTACGGTAGAAGTCAAACCGAAGAAGAAGCTAAGCAATTAGATAAAATTTTCATTGACGTTCTTGAAGAACTTGGTGTACCATATCACAACTTAACCCACTCTGGTTTATCCACAAAGGAGCTACCAGAACATATTATCAATATTATTGGAGGTAATTAATGTCTACTAGTAAAAACCGCAAGATTGTCCAGGATGCTATCAACTCAATCACTCCTGACCTGACAGAAGGACGAAATACTTTTGTCTTGGAAGGTGGTGTTGAAGTTGTCGTAAACGTTCCTCGTCCTGCTGTGGAAGAAGACCCCGAAGATTGGTGGGAGTCCTCAGAAGAGTATTGGGAAGATAGTGGTTGCTAATTAGCAAAATATTTGATAGCCTACTTCGGTAGGCTTTTTTACATTAGGAGGAAATATGAGAGCAGTTAGTGGTGATTGTGTGTTTGGTGGTTGTGTTGCAATTGTGTTTGGGCTAGATGCTGAGTACCCAATGGGAGCTACAGTTCACGTCCAGCACCGCATCGATGAAAACCCTGTATGGTTTTGCATCTACGATTGCCCTGTTGATGGTTACAAAGAAGTATACCTGCACGAAGAAAACCTGAGTCGAGTTACACCAGAAGATGAGGATACGATTGAGCGTTATTGGGGATCTAATGGAGGTGTGTATGCGTGATATAGTTTTTATGGTGATTGATGAGCACGGTATTCCTACTTGGTTCCCGACAAGTACCCTTGCTTCTCATTTTATTCAAACGAGTGGGCTTGAGGGTTACACAGAGATTCATAGAATAGATATCCCTAAGATTCAGGATGAACTGTTGAACTCTAAAGAAGAGATTGAAGAACTGTTTAAATTTTAGGAGGTAGGTATGTCGTTTCATTTGTTCGGTGTAGGAAATGTTCTAATCTTTATCATTATCATCATTTGTTTGTGGGAATGGTGGAAAAGGACTTAACAACAGGGAGCCGAAAGGCTCCTTTCCTTTATGTAAGCCATTCTAAGAGCCTATAAACCCTTCCCAATACATTTCCTCGCCTTACCCCTATAAATCCTCTTAGAATAGCTCCTGTGAATCGTAGGCAATAAAAAAGGAGCCTTTCGGCTCCCTTGTATTATCCTTCTAAGTGTTTCTCTACCTGCCGGATGAAATGGGGATTACCAAACGTCTCCACAGCACCTGCAATCCACAGGGTTATCTTACCTTCATCTGCATACTTAACTTCAAGAGCATTGGGCTTAGGATTGACAACCCAAGTCTTGTAGCCGCCATATTTCTCCCAATGAACAAGCTCATCAACAAAATCGATAACAACACCAGAACAACCAACAACAATGACCAGATCCTGAGTAGTGAGGCTGCTCATAATTGTATTCTGCTCAATGTATGCCGGAGCATACTCACCAAAGAAGATAACGTTAGGTTTTGCCCAATGATATTCATCTGGGTCGATAGCTGAGTACCCTACATCCTTGACTATCTTATTATCACCCTCTTCTTGTTGCACAATAACTTCTGGAAGATATCCGTGGAGGTGCAAAACATCTTTATGAGGGATTCCAGCACGTTCTAGCAAGTCATCTACGTTAGTTGTCACATTCACAACCTGACCAGGATAGCGTTGATACCATTCAGCAACGCGCAGATGCGCTAGGTTTGGTTCGACTGTTTCCAGTTCTTGTCTACGCTTATTGTAGAAATCGTGTGTCTTACCATAGAAGCCCAAGTTAAAGGCTTGAATGTTGCATACTTGGTCAACAGAGTATTCGTCCCACATAGCAACTCCGCTTTCCGAATCTGTACGGAAGGCACGTACACCGCTTTCAACACTAATACCCGCTCCTGAAATAACAATAATACGTCTAGGCATCTTTCTTTTCCTCCAAATTAATAGTTTCTTTTTTCACAACACGACCGCTAAATTCTTGACGGTAAGTGTAGTATTTCATTGCAATGATACGTCTTGCTTCGGTTTCAGTGCAAACTTCAACAACATCCACCCATACAGTGAAGTATGTGATGATATCTGCAAGAGCACTTAGCCCAAACCTACGCTTCTGCACCATATAGGTTGCAGGGCCAGAATCGTGATGCAGTTTTTGTAACCGAAACATCTCAGATTTTGTTTTCATTTCAGACATTCACTCCTCCATTTGTCATACGCTTCTTGATCGCCGTAGGCAACATAAACCTCAACTTCTTCAATAGGGTTATCGTGATCTGACCAACGAATAGTGCCACCAAACTTACTTCCAGGGAAGATAAACTCAGCAGTCTTCGTGATCATCGGATAGTCAATGTTCCACTTGAGGATATGGTAGTCAGGGAAGTTATCGATCACGTACTGCTTAAACTTAGCCCCAGCTTGACGGAATCCTTCGAGATAATATGCTTCTTCCTCCACTTCTCTCATATTGAAGTAGATGTGCCTTCTGTTAGGACTCTCAACCAGATCTTCTGGCACATAGAGTCCATCCATATAGCCAGCGTGATCCTCTTCAATCTCTTCATATTGCTCTCGGGTTACAGGTTCGTTTAAGCGGTATTGCCAAAACTCACTATAGATATACCAGCCCTCGTTGATAAATTCCTTCTCTGGAACAAAACCTAACTCTGCCCATTTGTCAAACTTAGGCTCACGCTTTGCGTAGTATTGCGTTTCATCATAGTAAAAACCCATTTTAGATGCGCCCAGGCGACGAGCCTGTAAACCGTGAGTAGCAAACACAACAACTGCACCTTCTTCATAATCGGGAGCAGTAACAACAAAAGCTCTTGAAATCTTATCCATACTTACCTCCATAAACGAGAAAAGGAGAAGGTATCAAACCCTCTCCTTAAAGTCAAGCATTAAGACCAATGAATATGTAAGATCATTTCATAGATCAGCCAAACAGTACCAATGATACTGGCGATAGCACCAAGTCCAGCGAAAATGAACATTACCATAAAAAATCCTTCCCAGCCCTTACCGAACATCTTCTTTCTCCTCTAGTAATTTACGTAGACGTAGTACTTCGAAAGCTAGTACACGTTCCATACCATTATGACTATCGTCACGAAGATACTCAAGCAACTCTTCTGTTAATTCTAATTGTTTCATTATGCTTTAGTCCACCTTATCTGAATAACATCATAATTATATATATCTTGAACTTGCGGCCCTATCTCATTGAGGAGGCAAGACCAAGCCTCAGCCTTAGAAGTGAAAATCAAAAATTGAGTGCTGTCGTTACGCCAAGCCAGCCCATCCTGCTCTTTATGATAAATAGCCCACATATCTCACCTCCAGTGTAAGTAAAGCAGGAAACCACCGCCTGCAAGGATCATTAGTACGAGAATTGCAAAGATCCACTTAAAGACCTTTCTTTCCAGTAAGTTTGGGCACTCTATCACAAGCTCAAAGATGAAAGCAAGCAGTTGCCCAATAAGTTCAAAGATTTCACCTTCCACTAGCTGTTCTCCAAAAACACAGCCCGAGCAAAGCCACGAGGAGTA
>Ga0308160_10000205_pt1 | contig 149191 bp, 108 predicted proteins | sample PhyFR1_FD_201036 | JGI IMG/M metagenome (GOLD analysis project Ga0308160, IMG submission 201036) | Phyllosphere microbial communities from UC Gill Tract Community Farm, Albany, California, United States - DLSLF.R1 | ecosystem: Host-associated > Plants > Phyllosphere > Unclassified | place... | reverse complement strand
ATCACAACAGAAAAGGATAGCAAGCGTTTAAGAGCTACCGGATTTGAAGATTTACTGGTAGATTTACCTGTATATTATTTACCCATAGAGGTTGAATTATTTGAAGAAGATAAGATTACCTTTGACGAACTCATTTTAAACTATGTTAAGAGCAATAGAAGAAACCGTTGAATATATAAAACGTAAAACAGAGAACTTTAAGCCAGAAATAGGGATTATTTTAGGTACTGGCTTGGGTGGCTTGGTAAAAGAAATCGAAGTTGAGCATCAATTGATGTATTCCAATATTCCAAATTTTCCAATTTCTACTTTGGAATTTCATAGTGGGAAACTGATTTTTGGAACATTGAACGGAAAGAAAATTATTGCCATGCAAGGGCGCCTACATTATTACGAAGGTTACAGCATGCAACAGATTACCTTCCCGGTTAGGGTAATGAAAGGTTTGGGTATAGAAAACTTAATTGTATCTAATGCTGCGGGCTCGTTAAATCCTGAGTTTAAAAAGGGCGATTTAATGATTATCGACGATCATATTAATTTGCAGCCAGATAACCCATTGCGTGGTTTAATTGAAAGTGAATTAGGCCCCCGTTTCCCGGATATGAGCCAGCCTTATAAACGCGATATCATAGCTAAAGCGCTGGAAATAGCTAAAGATGTAGATATTAATTGTCATAAAGGGGTATACGTTGCCGTTTCGGGACCGAATTTAGAAACCAAAGCGGAGTATAAATACCTGCGTTTGATTGGCGCTGATGCCGTTGGTATGAGTACTGTGCCTGAGGTTATTGTGGCCAATCACGCCGGTTTACCTGTTTTTGCCATCTCCGTGTTAACGGATGAGGGTTTTCCGGAAGATCTGCAACCTTTTAATTTAGAAGAAATTTTAGCAGCAGCCGCCAAAGCCGAGCCTAAAATGACGGAGATTTTAACCCGCTTAATTTCTGAACTATAAGATGCATAAAGTCGTTAAAATCTGTTTTTTTCTCTTACTGCTGTTAGGCATTAACAAAACCTTTGCACAAGATTTAAAAACAAGTGTTGGTACCAACAAAGAATTGGATTCTGTTCGGAAGAAACTAGACTCGGGGAAGGATTCTGTCGTTTTTACCGCAAAATATATCAGGTTTACCAAGCTGTCGTTAACTAAAGACAGTATTGTACTGCTGCCTTTAGATACCTCAACTACGAATATCCAGAATTACAGCCCGCTTTTACAGCCCTTGCACCCAACCATAAACAATGGTAACATGGGCTTGGCAGCCAGACCTTTATTGTATGAACCTAGTAAAAGGATTGGCTTTGACGCAGGATTTCATTCGCTTGATTATTATGCTTTAACGCCCGAAGATATTATTTACTATCAGGCAAGGACCCCTTTTACCAGCTTGTATTTTGTTAGTGCCGGGCAAAAAGAGCAGCTTTTTAGAGCCATCCACACACAGAATATTAAAAAAAACTGGAATGTTGGGGTTAATTTTAACCGTGGCGATTCCAGAGGCTTTTACGCCAGACAACGTGGCGATAATTTGAATGTTGCCGTATTTTCATGGTACCAATCGCCAAGCAAACGATACAATATGTGGGCATCGGCAATTTTTAATACGATGCGTGCATACGAGAATGGCTCTACAGTAGCTACAGGTTTATTCGACCCTGATTATACCAAAATTGCAAGAGAGGCTGAACCGGTAAATTTATCAGACTCAAGAAATCTGTACCGTAAAAACACCGTTTTCTTAAAGCAAACCTATTATGTAGGAAGGATAGATACCTCTGCAAATGTGAACAATGCTGTTTTACCAACCAACAAGGTTTCGTATACGTTTGAGTATAATAACGACAGTTTCGATTTTTACAAAAATGGAACGGATGTTAATCATGTACTGCCTCCTGGAATTGCGAGCACAATATTTACGAATGATTCGACCCATGTACAACACATTAAAAATGAATTTATTTATAGTTTCTTTTTAAGACCAAAAAATAGTTCGGTTATTAAAAATGAACTGAAGGTTGATGCAGGTGTAAGGCATGATTATTACAAGCACGAATATTTTGGTATAAAACAAGATGCAACCAATTACGAGCGCAGTAGGTTTGCTTATCAAAACATTACCATTTTAGGTGCAGCGGGCTATCGGTTCTCTAATAATATCGATTTCAATTTAGATGTTCAGCAAATTTTGCAAGGTGAAAATGCAGGCGATTATTTATACGAGGCAAAAAGTAAAATCCTTTTAGGTAAAACCATTGGAAGGATCGAGTTGGGTGCTTATGTACAAAACCAATCGCCAGCGGCTATTTTTAATTACTATCATGGCAACCATTATCAATGGACAAACAGCGATTTTAAGAACACTAAAATTGCCAATTTATCATTTAACTATATCAATGATAAGTACGGTTTTACTGCCGGAGCCAAATACTTCTTAACCAGTAACTATGTTTATTTTGCCGCCGACCATACCAATGGTACAACTGCCATTTTGCCAAAACAGGCGACTGCCGATATTAGCTTAATCAGGTTGGATGTATCAAAGAAATCGAGGTTTGGCAGGTTTGTAATGGAAAATTATATCGCTTATCAAAAAACAGATAAAAATGCAGTGTTAAGAACACCGGAACTTTATACTTATAACAGTATTTATTTTGATAATACTTTTTTTAAAGTATTAAAGGCTAATGTGGGATTTGATGTGAGGTACAATTCTGAATATGCAAACTATTTATATTCACCTGCAACAGCGCAATTTTATATTGATGAGCGCAATCCAACAAACCTGGCTTCAAAACCAGTAATTGATGTCTTTTTTAAAGCAAATTTAAAAAGGGCCAATATTTTTGTTAAATATGATTTTGTAAATCAGGGTTTATTCCAACCGGGTTATTACACTGTAAACAGGTACCCCATGCAGGATGCCCTATTAAAATTTGGGGTAAGCTGGAACTTTTACGACTAAATAATAAAGCATAAAAAAGCCTCCCGATTTAATAATCCGGGAGGCTTTTGTTTTTAAGGCCTTTCGCTTAGAAAGAATAACCTACAGATAAACCAATTACACGGTTGGTCAATTTATTAGAATTGGCCTGTCTGTCTTTCGGAGTCAAATCTGTTAAACCCAAGCCATAGTTTGCACCTACTAAAAATCCTGAATTTGTGCGGTACGCTAAACCAAAGTTCGCACCAAATTCGGTACTATTATAGTTTTTATCGCTGGCACTACCAAACGATAAGTCCCTATCATTAGAAGTCGTAACGGTAGCACTGGTATTGTTGGAGTTGTTCACTGTTGTAACCGTGTTTTCTCCTTTGTCTTTACCAGAGATGTTAAAGCCGATATACGGACCAGCACTGATCTGAACTGCGCCGGCATCGCCAGTAGGAATTCTGAATACTGCATTTACAGGTACTTCAATGGTCATTAAATTGGTTTTAATCGAAGATGTAGTTGTAATGGTATTACTTCCTGCGGTTGCTGTGCTTACGGATTCAAATTTATTACCCTTGTTCTGTAATGATACGCCTGGTTGAATGAAGAAATTATTTCCTACACCGAAATCACCGAATGCGGTCACATTAAAACCAACATTGTTTTTGGCATTATCATTAAAAGCATTGGCTGCGGCATCATCGCCACCAGCGTGAAACTTTGAAAGGTTAACGCCAGCTTTTATTCCAAAGCGAGCAGTTTCACTAGTCATTTTTGTTTGTGCAAATGCACCTGTTGCTAATAATAAAACTGAAGCGCTTAATAATAACTTTTTCATAATATTTTTCTTTTAGAAGAATCTTGTTTAAAAATTCAGGCTTAAACCTGCTGTTAATTACAAGCCTCAATTCCAAAAGCTGTGCCAAAGTATCAAGTGTGTTACAATTGAATGTGTAATGTGTTGGTTTTCAGTATGTTTTTTGCGGTATTTGAGTGTGGCTATGATACAAACCAGAAATGCCATCTAGCACGATTTACTGTATACATAACAGGAATATAGCGTGGAGTTAACAATTTTTTAAACCTTAAAGAAATAATGCCAAAAGCTAAATCTCTTACAAATTATGTTTTTTGTGGTTTCTTTTTCGCTGCGGGGAAAAGCACATTATTTAAGATCAGGCGGTAGCCAGGTGAATTAGGATGTAGATTTAAATCTGTTGGCGGATCACCTACAGCATGCTGATAATCTTCCGGATCGTGTCCGCCATAAAAAGTAAACTGACCTTTGCCAATTTCTCCATGTAAATACCTTACCTCTGCAGCACCTTTATTTTCACCCAAAACAGTTACACTTGTTTTAACTAAACTCTTTCTGAAAGCCGTGGTTTGCCCCATAAAGCCTTTAATCACCTTATCATGATCTTGGGTAAGCATGGTTGGGACAAGATCCCATTTGGCCGAAAAATCGAATAAAGTAAAGTAATCATTGGTTTGGTTCAGTGTACGGGTTTGAGTAGCGTCGATATCCGAAAATTCATAGTTCATTGGGTTGTTATCTAACTTGAAATTCTGGAAGGCTAAGGTTTTATTAAAATCCAGTTTACTTTGTGCATTTGGATCTGCAGCATCACCATCAAACATTTGGGCGCAAATATCTACCCCATCTGCAGCAAGGGCAATGTCGAAACTATCAGTACCCGAGCACATCGCAAACAAAAAGCCTCCACCAGCACAGTATTCTTTAATGTGTTTGGCAACGGCTAATTTCATTTCAGAAACCTTTTTGTATCCCATGCGCTTAGCTAAGGTTTCCTGGTTTTTAACATCTTCCTGGTACCAGGTTGCGTACCTGAAATTAGCCCAGAAACGGCCGTACTGCCCGGTAAAATCTTCATGGTGCAAGTGTAGCCAATCGTATTTGCTCAATTTATCCTGTAAAATATCATCATCATAAATTACATCGTATGGGATTTCGGCGTAGGTTAAAACGAGTGTAACGGCATCATCCCATGGTAATTTGCTTTTTGGAGAGTAAACTGCAATTTTGGGTGTTTTCTCCAGCTTAACCATCTCCATATTCACCGCCGGATCGCTGATTTCGTTTAAAAGGTTGGTTACCTTTCCATCGGCCATTACTTCGTACGATACGCCACGGATTTTAAGCTCGTCTTCAACTGTTTTATTGTATTTAATTAAAAAACTTCCGCCGCGATAGTTTAAAAGCCAATCAACCTCTAGTTGTTTGCTGATTGTCCAATAGGCAATACCATATGCTTTAAGGTGGTTCTTTTGGTCTTCATCCATGTAAATTAACAAAGAAGAAGCCCTTAGCCCCAGGGAGCAAAGCAGGCAAATGAGCAGGATATAATATTTCTTTATCAAATCGGTATGCTTAAAACACTAAAATACCGCATTTAAACTGTATAGAAAAATTTAATGATGTTATAAGTTATACAATTTTGTTATTTTTGCCCTCTACTAAAAAATACGATTGTTTTTTAAGTGAATAAAATTTAAAATTAGTACCGATATTGATATGAGTAAAGCAATAATAAAATATGAGTAAAGCAATAATAAAAACAGAAAAAGGCGAAATGACTGTAGAATTCTACGATAATGATGCGCCGAAAGCCGTTGCAAACTTTAAAAAATTAGCTAAAGAAGGCTTTTATGATGGTGTAACTTTTCACCGTGTAATTCCTAACTTTATGGTTCAGGGCGGATGCCCAAATTCAAAAGACCCAGCTAAAGCACATTTAGCCGGTACTGGTGGCCCAGGTTACAAAATTGATTGCGAACTGGACGGAGAAAATCAATATCACGATCGTGGTGTTTTATCTATGGCTCACGCTGGCCGCAATACTGGTGGTTCACAGTTTTTTATCTGCCATAGCAGAACAAATACCGCTCACTTAGACCGTAACCATACTTGTTTTGGTAAAGTAGTTGAGAATGTAGACCTTGTAGACGATATTCGCCAAGGTGATAAAATTTTAAACATAGAAGTTTTAGAAGATTAGTGCGCAAGGCGTTTGGCGATAAGCGTTTAGCGCTAATACCAATTGCTCAACATGGAGGTTTTAAACATTAGAAACGCGATGCGTTTGGTGGCAAGCGTGTTATAACGCTAAACGCCAAACACTAACCGCTAAACACACATAATATGAATTTAAGAGGAATTGTTGCCGTATCTGGCAGACCGGGTTTATTTAAACTGGTTGGACAAAATAAAGTAGGTTACATTTTAGAAGGCTTAGATGCTCAAAAAACTAAAGTTGTTGCCAACATCACCAACACAAAATTAGCTTCGTTAGAAGATATTACTGTGTATGGCGAAGATGAGGAAATTAAATTGGCAGATATTTTTGCTAAAATTTCAGCAAAAGGATCTACTCCGGATTTGAAAGGCGATTTACGCGCTTATTTCCTCGAAGTAGCACCAGGTCACGATCAGGAGAAAGTTTATGCTTCTGATATGAAGAAAATTATCACTTGGTATAACTTATTAAAAGACCTGCCATTGTTTACTGAAGAAACTCCGGAAACGCCTGGTACACCAGCAGAGGTTAAGTTATCAGAAGAAAAAGCAGCTTCAGATAAGAAACAAAAAGCTACAGGATCTAAAGCATCAGCAAGTGCGAAAGCAACTACTAAAACTTCAGCTCCAGCTAAAAAAGCAAGCATGACCAGTAAAAAAGGCGTGTAAGCTTTACTTACCCAAATTATAGCGAACACCAGGCAATTTGTCTGGTGTTTTTTTGTGGGTTTAATCGAAGAAGTAATAAAGCAAAGCTATAATAACCAATGATGCAATAATGCTGATCCATAGGTATTTATTGTTGCCGTTCTGATTGCTTTTATATCTATATTCCCGTTTATATTTATCTAGTAACATCGTTTCTTTTATTTAATGATGATTTTAATCCTGTTTTTCCATATCCCATTTACCTTAATCATTTTCCATAGCCAAGTGTGATGTCATTACGTTAAGCCCGTGGCGGTAAACATCATTTAACCACAGATAAAAAGGATGCACACAGATATAAAATCCGTGTTTATCTGTGTACATCTGTGGTTAAAAACCCTTAACCTAATGGCATTGTTCTAAGCGTGATGATAAGGTTCTCCTTTTAAAATACTAAATCCCCGGTAAAGTTGCTCTACAAAAAACAATCTGATCATTTGATGAGAAAAGGTCATGTCAGACAGCGAAATTAACCCGTTTGCCCTTTTGTAAATGGTTTCATCAAATCCATAAGGCCCGCCAATAATAAAAATTAAATGCTGCACGCTACCAACCATCTGTTTATTTAAGTAGTTTGAAAATTCTACGGATGAATATTTTTTTCCTTTTTCATCCAATAAAATAACAACATCGCCATTGTTAATTTGTTTATTTAGCAACTCCGCTTCTTTTGCCTTTTGCTGGGCCTCGCTTAGGTTTTTAACATTCTTTACATCTGGCAAAGCCACAAAACTAAAATTAATATAGTGCTTTAAACGGTTGATGTATTTATCAATTCCTTCAATTAGATATTTATCTTCTGTTTTGCCAATGGCGATCAGTGTAATCTTCATTTAATATTTTGCCTATCTTTAGAATTTCGAGATTCAAACTTAGAGAAAATTGTAACAAAAAAGACAATCTATCGATCTTATACCTTCGAAAATATATACACCGAAGCGATATCATGGTAAAACAACAAGCAGAAATAATAGCCGATTACGACCAAAAAATTAAGCAGGTTACCGCTGATATAGCAGAGACCAAAAAAATAATTGATCAACTTTCTTTCATCCGGATAGGCCTGTTCCTGGCCGAAATTTTATTTTTTGTTCTTCTGTTACGTTCTGCGGATGATGGATTACGCACATTAATTCAGCTTGCATTATTGGTGCCAATTATAGCCTTTGCCTTTATTGTACGGAGGCAAAGTAAGCTAGACCGCGAAATCGATTTTAAAAAGCAACTCTTGTGGGTTTATCAGAATGAATGGAATGTTTTAAACGGAACAGCGAATGGCTATGATCATGGTAAGGTTTTCGAATCTGAACTGCATCCCTATACTTCCGATCTTGATATTTTTGGAAGTGCATCTCTGTTTGCACTGATCAACCGTTGCAGCACCAAAAGCGGAAATAACCTCCTGGCTAAAAATTTCGCAGAAAAACCGACCAGAGATAAGATATTACTCCGCCAGGAAGCCATAAAAGAAATAACAGATAAGATAGCAGAAACTTATAGTTTCAGGGCTAATCTGCATGGTTACGACCCCGATAAAATAGAGCAGATTAAAATACAGCTTAAACACCAATTGGGAGCACAATTGGAATTTGTAAACGGCAGTTTTTTGAGGTTTTACGTCAAGCTGGCGCCTTATATTTCTGTTGGTTTAATTTTAGCAGCGCTTCTTATTAGTAGTGCTTTTTGGAAAGTATTGGCACTTTTATTTGTAATCCATACGGGATGGAATGTTTTATTAGGCTCAAAAATTAACAAGGTTTTTTACACCTTTGGTGGGAGTTCGAATCTGTTAAACGGTTATGCCAGTGCTATTTTATGGACAGAGAATCAAAACTGGAAAAGTTCGTATACCTTAAGTTTATTAGATTCAAAAATCCCGGTAAGCAAAGAAATTAAGGGCTTATCCAAAATTATCCAGAATTTTGATGCCAGGCTGAATATCCTGGTTGGTGGTATATTGAACGCACTTTTGCTTTGGGATTTAAAGTGCTGCATCAGTTTAGATATTTGGTACAAATCATCATCAGAGGATGTGATTTCGGCCCTTGACCATTTAGGCGATTTTGAAGAACTGATTTCATTGGCCACAACAGCCTATAATAAGCCAGATTGGGTTTTTCCAGTGGTAGCCGATCAATTTGCATTAGCCACCACTCACATTGGCCACCCGCTTATTAACGAGCAAGTTCGGGTGAATAACGATTTTCATTTAGAAGCCGAACCAACTGTAGATATTGTAACGGGTTCTAACATGGCCGGCAAAAGCACTTTTCTACGTACTTTGGGTATTAATATGATATTGGCTTATACTGGTGCACCGGTTTGTGCCAAAACCATGCAATTATCGGTTTTTTCGATCAATACTTATATGCGGATTAAAGATTCGCTGAACGAAAGTACCTCAACTTTTAAGGCAGAGTTAAACCGCCTGAAAATGATTTTAGATAATGTAGTTAAAGACAAAGATACTTTTGTATTGATTGACGAAATGCTCCGGGGCACAAACAGTAGGGATAAATATTTGGGCTCGAAGGTTTTTATACAAAAGCTGATTACCGAAAAAACACCTGCACTTTTTGCTACACACGATTTACAACTGGCAGATCTGATTATTGATTACCCAAAAACCGTCCGTAATTTTCATTTTGATATCCAGATCACCGAAGGCGAAATGAAATTTGATTATTTACTAAAACACGGACCATGTAAGACTTTTAATGCAGCTATTTTGCTGAAGGAAATTGGTTTAACTTTGGATTAATAAATTCTTTGGTGTCAGATGTTACCATCTGACACTGATGCTAAGTTTAAAGCTTTAAATCGCCTGTATTTACTGCCAGTCAGATGGTAACATCCGACTGCACATCTAACATCCGACTGCCCACAAAAAAACATCAACTAAACCTATTATCGCGGTATTGTTTTGGCGAAATGCCCATGATGTTTGAAAAGAGCCTGCTAAAGTAATAAGGATCGTTAATGCCGATTTTTTGTGCAATTTCGTTAATCCGTAGGTTGGTGAACAATAAATACTGTGTCGTTTTCTGAATTTTGAGCTGGTTAAAATAATCGATAGGTGAGGTTCCGGTTTTCTTTTTAAAAATGGCCGATAAATAAGAAGGTGAAAGGTAAACAGCCAGTGCCATTTCCTTTAAACTAAGCATCTTTTCAATATTTTTCCGCATAAAATCTATAACCTCTTCAACTTTATCAGGCTCCATAATTTTATCGTTAACGAGATGTTTATCGGTATAAACAACTTCAGCAATGTATTGGTGGAAACATAAATTGGCATAAATTATATTTTCTCTACTAAAACCTCTTTCCAATCGTTTGTAAATCATATCGAACAACATGTTCCGTTCTTCACTAAAACCTGCATAAGCCTTATAATTCTGTAACGAAGCCACCAATTGGTCAGCACCGGTTCCGGAAAAATGGAACCAATAAATAGTCCATGGTAATGTTGGGTCAGCTCGGTAAGTATGTGCTGTTTCTTTCGGAATAATAATAAAATTACCTGCTTCAATATGATAATTCGTATCCTGAAATTCTACGTTTCCCTTGCCTTCTACGCAATAAATCAAAATATGCTGTTCTGAACCATTATTTCTTTTTATATAGTGATTCAATGCCTTACGGTAATAACCAATATCGGTAATAAATAAATTGTTTATGATTTCATTTTTAGTGCACTGTTTTATAAGTACATTCCTGGGGATGATAAAGGCTTTTTGAAAATCAAAACTATTTTTCTGTCCTACTTGGCGTTTCTCCATTATGATTCTTGATAAAAAGTAAGATAATCCATTTTTTGAGCAAGTTAATACATTTTTGTGTTTTATTTTTTTATTGATCTTTGGTTTAAAGGGAGCGAAATCTTAGCGATTTAGTCTAATAGCCGCCTCTATTGTAATTTTTGATAAATGTTTAGCTTAATTTAACTTTGTATACAAGTTAAGAGGCCTAAAAATTAGCTTAAATTTATTCTAACCAAAATGTTATTTAAAAAGAAAATATTATTTGCAACAGGCTTCTTACTGGTTGTGATTACCTTAATAGCCTTTTCGCTTTTTTCGTCGGAGAAATCGATCGATTTTAACACGCAGGTTAAGCCCATTTTAAACAAAAAATGTATCTCCTGTCACGGTGGGGTTAAACAACAAGGCGGTTTTAGCGTGTTGTTTAGGGAAGAGGCTTTGGCTAAGACCAAAAGCGGCAAACCGGCAATTATTCCAGGCAATCCGGAGGATAGTGAATTTATCAAACGCTTAAAATCAAACGATCCTGAAGAAAGGATGCCATATAAGCACCCCGCTTTAAATAATGATGAGATTGACATTTTGAGTGGTTGGATAAAACAAGGCGCAAAATGGGGCAACCATTGGGCTTATGTTAGTGTAAAACCGACCGAATTGCCAGATGTGAATAATGATTGGATACGCAACGATCTGGATAAATTTATTTTTGCAAAACTTGAGGAAAATAAACTTGAGCCATCAAAAACTGCTGATAAGGCTACCCTATTGAGAAGAGTGAGTTTAGATCTGATCGGTACTTATCCATCAGATAAACTGGCCAAATTCTATTTGAACAGTAAAGACGAACAGGCAGCCTACAATGTGCTGGTTGATAGTTTGCTGGCTTCGCCTAAATTTGGCGAGCGCTGGGCATCGATGTGGCTGGATATAGCACGTTATGCTGATACTAAAGGCTACGAGAGTGATCCTAACCGAAATATCTGGAGTTATCGCGACTGGGTGATTAAGGCCTTTAACCGCGATATGCCATATGATCGATTTATTACCGATCAGATTGCCGGAGATTTATTTCCAAATCCAACTGATGCCCAATATATTGCTACGGCTTTTAGCAGAAATACACCAACCAACGATGAGGGGGGGACCAATAATGAAGAATTTAGAACGGCAGCGGTTTTAGATCGTGTAAATGCCACCTGGGAAGGGTTAATGAGTACAACTTTCTCTTGTGTACAATGCCATAGCCACCCATACGATCCCTTTAAACATGATGAGTATTATAAATTCATGTCGTATTTTAATAATACAAGGGATGAAGACGTTTCTGCAGAATACCCATTACTTAAAGATTTTAATGATAGTCTTAAAAACGAGCTCAATCATTTAACCAGCTGGGTTAAAACTGTTGCAGGTAAAGAAAGAGCTGCCGAAGTTGATTTATTCTTAAAAACTGGTCAGCCGGCAATAAACTCTACAACGGCCGATGAATTGGTAAATTCAGTAATCGGTAATCATAACATTGCACTTTATTTTAAAAATAGCTCTTCTGCAAGGTTAAAATCTGTAAACCTTGAAAATGTTGACCAATTGATTTTCCGCTACAACTGCAGCAAACCTGGTGGTACAATGAGTTTACATTTAGGCTCACCAAACGGCCCTGTTGTAAAATCGTGGAAACTCGCCCAAACTGAAGGTTATGAAAATGTAGAAATAAATTTTGCAAAGCAAAGTGGGTTAAAGGATGTGTATTTAAAGTATACCAATCCTTCGATAAAAAATCCTGACGAATTTATGGTGTACTTCGATTGGTTTTATTTTACCAAGCAGTTTCCCGGAAAAGGCAAGCCTGAGTATGTGGCCAATAAAAAAAGATTTACTGATTTAATGAATGCAAAGGTGCCAACAACACCGATTATGGTCGAAAACCCATTGAGCATGCAGCGCAAAAACTATGTGTTTGAGCGTGGTGCATGGACTTCGAAAGGCAAAGAAGTTAAAGTTGGTGTACCTAATTCTTTGGCTTTTGCTATGCCTAAAAATGCACCTAATAACAGGATGGGTTTAGCCATGTGGCTTACCGATAAAAGAAATCCTCTTGTATCGAGAACAATGGTGAACCGATTATGGGAGCAGTTATACGGAACGGGTTTGGTAGAAACTTTAGAAGACATGGGTACCCAGGGGATGGCGCCTACCCATCAGGAACTTTTAGATTTTATGGCTTATCAGTTTATGTACAAATACAACTGGAGCGTTAAAAAAATGTTGAAGGAACTGGTGATGATGGCTACTTACAGACAAGAGAGTAAGGTAACCGAAGAAATGAAAGAAAAAGATCTGTTTAATAAGTTTTACGCCAGGGGTTCGCGGATCAGGTTAAGTGCTGAGCAAATCAGAGATCAGAGCCTTGCTGTTTGTGGAGTATTAAGTAATAAAATGTACGGACCACCGGTAATGCCCTGGCAGCCTGAAGGAATTTGGTTTTCGCCTTATAATGGTGCTAAATGGGTGCTAAGTGGTGGGGAAGAACAATACCGCAGGGGAATTTATACCTATTGGAAAAGAACAGCTCCATATCCATCAGCTATTGCCTTTGATGGAGCATCGAGAGTGGTTTGCAGTCCGCGCCGTATCCGGACCAATACCCCTTTACAGGCCCTGGTAACCTTAAATGATAGTGTTTATATCGATTTGGCTAGAAAACTGGCTGTACGCATGGAAAAAATAGGAGGAAGCACCAGCAAATCTAAAATTGCCAAGGGGTATGAATTGATTTTATATAAAACGATCCCTCAAAATAGATTAAAAGTATTCGAAGACCTGTATGCCAAGGCTTATGGCGAGTTTAGAAAAAATTCGGCAAGTGTATCGGCATTTATGGGCGATAAACAAAAGAAATTTAAGCCAGAAGAAGCAGCAATGGTACTAGTAGCCAATGCAATGCTTAACCTGGATGAAGTGGTTACCAAAAATTGATTTGATCGGTTATGACAAGAGACGAATTAAACGCACATAGGTTAATTAAAGAAGCACATGAAGCAAATGCACGCCTAAACTCGCGGCGCCATTTTTTAAAAGAAAGTGCGATGGGTTTGGGTGCTTTGGCAATGGGTTCGTTATTGGGTAGCTGCGGTAATCTTTTTTCGAGCCCACAAACAAAGATCGCTTACGATCCTGCACACCCATTGTTGCCAAAATCGCCACCACTTGTAGGCAAGGCCCGAAGTGTAATTTATTTGCACATGGCAGGTGCTCCATCTCAATTAGAATTGTTTGATTTTAAACCAGAGCTCATGAAAATGGACGGCCAGGATTGCCCTCCATCATTACTCGCCGGGAAAAAATTTGCTTTTATTACCGGGGTGCCTAAAATGTTGGGTCCACAGGCTAATTTTGCCAAATATGGTCAATCAGGAGCCTTGGTGAGTGATAATTTACCACACTTTTCTACCATGGTAGATGAGGTAAGCTTTTTAAAAGCTGTTAAAACAGATCAATTTAACCATGCCCCGGCGCAGCTGTTGGTACATACAGGGTCGCCACGATTGGGCAGACCAAGTATGGGAAGCTGGGTAACCTATGGTTTAGGATCAGAAAACCAGAATTTACCAGGATATGTAGTGTTGACCAGTGGCGGTAGTTTCCCTGATGCCGGAAAAAGTGTTTGGGGAAGTGGTTTCTTGCCCTCCGTTTATCAAGGTGTACAATGTAGAAGTGAGGGAGACCCGGTACTGTTTATAAAAGATCCGGATGGAATGAACCGGGATTTGAGAAAAGCATCTATCGAAGCCATTAATAAAGCCAACGAGCAGCAATATCAAGAGTATAACGATCCTGAGATTTTATCGCGGATAGCACAGTATGAAATGGCTTACCGAATGCAGATATCGGCACCAGAGGTGATGAACATCAATGATGAACCAGCTTACATCCACGAAATGTATGGTACACAACCAGGCAAAGCTTGTTTTGCCAATAATGTGTTACTTGCCCGTAAACTGGTAGAAAAAGGGGTTCGTTATGTGCAGTTATTCGACTGGGGATGGGATGCGCACGGCGATAATCCAAACAACTCACTTAACATCGGACTGAAGAATAAATGCAGAACCATTGACCGGCCAATTACCGCTTTATTACTCGATTTGAAACAACGCGGTTTATTAGAAGAAACCCTGGTTGTTTGGGGCGGAGAATTCGGGCGTACGCCAATGATGGAGAACAGAAATGGTATTCAAAACCCATTTAAGGGTAGAGATCACCATACAGAAGCATTTACCATATGGATGGCCGGCGGAGGTGTGAAAAAAGGATTTACACACGGCGAAACAGATGAAATTGGTTATAGTGCTGTAAGCGGAAAAGTTGATGCTTTTGACATTCAAGCCACTATTTTAAACCAGTTGGGCTTCGATCATGAACAATTTACCTATCCTTTCCAGGGAAGGCCATTTAGGTTGACCGATGTGGCAGGTAAGGTGATATCAGAGATTGTAGCTTAAGTCAGGAGTCCACAGTCTATTAACCGACTAACCCAATGACCAATTTTCAATTGGCTTTACCAATAAACTAATGCCCAATCTACAAAAGAACCAACAACAAGTGAACCAATGAACCAAACCAGAAGGAAATTCTTACAAAATACAGCTGTTGTAACGGCAGCATCAATTTTGGCCCCCATCCAAAACATGAGCGCCAACGAACTTAAAAATATAAAAGCAAAAGCTGGCTACGAACTATTATTTATGCAAACCGATTGGGGTTTTGGAGGCACAAGAGATGAGTTTTGCGCAGCAGCCAAAAAAGAAGGATATGAAGGCATTGAAGTATGGTGGCCTGGTGATGATAAAGCGATAAAAGAACTTTTTGATGCGGTTAAGAAATATAAACTGGAAATCGGATTTTTATGCGCCGGATCGCAATCCAACATAACTGAGCACTTCGCTTCTTTCAAAAAAAGTTTAGATGCCATTTGTGCCAATACCTATCAAAAACCTGTTTACATCAATTGCCATTCGGGAAAAGATTATTTTACTTACGAAGAAAATAAACAGATTATCGATTACGCAACGGCCAAGAGCAAATCGTCGGGCATACCGGTTTATCACGAAACGCATCGTAGCCGTATGATGTTTGCTGCACATATTGCCAAAAATTTTGCTGAGAAAAATCCAGAATTAAGATTTACATTAGATATTTCGCATTGGTGCAATGTGCACGAAAGCTTATTGTCTGATCAGAAACAGACCATCGATTTTATTTTAGAAAAGGCAGAACATATCCACTCGCGGGTTGGGCACCCCGAAGGGCCACAGGTAAACGATCCACGGGCACCAGAATGGGCAAAAGTGGTAGAAGCACACCTGGCCTGGTGGGATAAAATTATAGCACGCAAAAAGAAAAACGGCGAGCGTATGACCATTCTTACCGAATTTGGCCCGGCTGATTATATGCCTACCCTGCCTTATACGCGCCAACCCCTTGCCGATCAATGGGCAATAAATGTTTACATGATGAATTTATTAAGAAAGAGATATCAATAAGATGTTAGAGTTTTTCGGCCGCTTTCACCCAGTTTTTGTCCACCTTCCTATCGGAATTTTGTTACTTGGCTGTATATGTATTCTCTTATCATCATCTGCTGCAAAGTTTATCAGCCTAAAACCAGCCATTCCTATTATGCTGCTTCTAGGTGCGTTAAGTGCTGTAGTATCTTGCATTACTGGCTATTTATTGGCCAATGGTGGCGATTATGATGGAAAACTCGTGAGTAATCACCAATGGATGGGAATCAGTGTTGCTGTTATATCTTTTGTATTGTGGATTATTTACCAAAAGGTTAAATCAAATGCCATACTAGGTGCTATAGCGGTGGTTCTCATCGTGCTCATTTCAATCACAGGGCATTTAGGAGGTTCTTTAACCCATGGTTCTAATTATTTAACCGCACCGTTAAAATCGGGCAGTACAAAAGGTGGTGCAGCCATACCACCAATTCCCAATGTTCAGGAAGCCTTTGTATACCAAAATGCTATTCAACCACTCTTTCAAAATAGGTGTTATAGTTGCCATGGTAGCGAAAAGCAGAAAGGCAAGCTAAGGTTAGACCAAGAAGCATATATTTTAAAAGGTGGAGAAGATGGACACACGCTAGTAAAGGGTAAAGCCGATGATAGTGAGCTGATGAAGCGGATTCTATTGCCCTTGAACGATGAAGACCATATGGCACCTAAAGAAAAACCTCAACTCACCACCAATGAGATTGCCTTATTAAAATGGTGGATTGATAATGGCGCCGATTTTAAAAAGAAATTTAAGGATCTTCCCCAGCCTGAAAATATAAAAACAATTTTAGTCAGCCTACAAAAAGGCGAAAGTGGGGCTGAGCAGATCAAAGCCAGTGATATTCCAACTGAAGAGGTTTCGGCAGTTGATAACAAAGTATTGAAAAAGTTTACCGATGCAGGGATTACCGTATTCCCGGTTGCTCAAAATACCAATTACCTTTCAGCCAATTTTATCAATGCACAATCGATGGGTAAAGATGTTTTGGATCTGATAAAATCAATCGAAAAACAGCTCCTTTGGCTTAAGTTAGAAAACAATAAAGTAAACGATCAAACCTTAACTGCAATAAAGGATTGCAAAAACTTAACCAGGTTAAACCTAAATAATACCCGGATCACAGATGCAGGTTTAGCATCGCTGAAAGATTTAGATCAGTTACAATCATTGAGCTTGGTCGGGACAAAAATTACTGCAAAAGGGATTAATCAATTAAAGAAATTGAAAAATTTAAAATTTCTGTATGTATATCATACCGGGATAGGTAAAGCAGATTTAGCCGGTATAAAAAAACTATTGCCTAAAGCTAGTTTAGATACCGGAAATTATAAAGTACCAATGCTAGCGCAGGATACTACTGTGGTTAAAGCACCGTAGTTGCTTTCTCTGAATCGAATTAACTATACGGTACATCTCTAATTTAAATACGGCGTCGGATCGTAATATCTGGTACACGCTAAAAATGTGCAGTCGGATGTTACCATCTGACTGATCCCGCAGGATTAAGTAATAATAAAGCGTTCCTTTTAAAGGCACTGATTTGGGTATTGTATCAGATCGTGTATCTGCCATTAAGAGAACTAACAAGTAAAATGTTGATAAAAAGTCTTTTCTATTCCTTGTTAATGATTTGTTAATATTAAACTTGCAACTTATGGCAATTAATTGATAGCGAATGGTTAATGCAAGTGATTTTGGCCAAAATTTTTTATGGGGTGTGGCTACTGCTGCCGCTCAAATAGAAGGTACAGCCACCCAGTACGGTAAAGGTCCTTCCATTTGGGATACCTTTACGGCGAAAAATGGAAAAATAAAAAAGAATCACAAATTAGATCCTGCTTGCGATTTTTATCACCGCTATGCTGAAGATATAGCTTTAGTTAAACTGCTGGGCTTTAAAGTGTTTAGGTTTTCTATTGCCTGGTCGCGCATTTTACCTGCAGGTAGGGGAGAAATTAACCAGGAAGGCATCCGTTTTTATCACAATCTTATTGATGAATGTTTAACCCATGGAATAACGCCTTACATCACGCTTTACCACTGGGATTTGCCGCAGGCTTTAGAAGATGAGGGCGGCTGGACAAGCTTTAGCATCAACGCTGCGTTTAATGCTTTCGTGAGTATCTGTGCCTTAGAATATGGCGATAAAGTGAAAAACTGGATTGTATTGAATGAGCCTTTCGGTTATACTTCTTTGGGCTATATGTTAGGCGTTCATGCCCCAGGGAAAACAGGATTAGGTAATTTCTTTTCAGCTGTATTACATACCGCACTGGCCCAAGCAGATGGGGGCAAGATTTTACGCGCAGAAATTAGCAAGGCTAATATCGGAACTACTTTTTCTTGCTCGGAAGTAATCCCAAGTACCCAGAGTGATAGCGATATCCTTGCTGCAAAACGGGTAGATTGCCTAATGAACCGTCTTTTTGTAGAACCTACACAAGGCATGGGTTTTCCCACTGCCAATTGGGATGTGTTAGAGAAATTCCAGATCGAATATGGTACCTGGCGGCTTCACGAACGGATGAAATTTGATTTTGACTTTATTGGTCTTCAAAATTATTTCCCTTTGGTGGTTAAGTATAATGCCTTTATTCCGGTTATTCAGGCCTGGGAGGTAAAAGCCAAGAGCAGAAAAAAGCCTCATACCGCAATGGGATGGGAGGTAAATGCTGATAGTTTCTATAATATTGTGAAACAGTTTGCTGCTTACCCAAATGTCAAAAATATCATAATCACGGAAAATGGTGCTGCTTACCATGATAAGTTGATCAACGGTAGGGTAGAAGACCCTGAGCGGATCGAATATTTTAAACTTTATTTAAATGCACTGCTAAAACTCAAAAAGGAAGGTGTAAACGTAACCGGTTATATGGCCTGGACATTAATGGATAATTTTGAATGGGCTGAAGGATTTACTGCCCGCTTTGGATTGATTTATAACGATTTTAAAACACAGGAGCGCAGCATTAAAGATTCGGGCTATTGGTGGCAAAATTTCCTAAAAAGTTAGTTGATATATGGCTGTTTTCTTCTTCATTATTAAACAAATTCTTAAGTTTGGTTGATGAATGATAGAACAGTAGTTTACAGCACTTATTACAATCCGATGGAGGCCAATATTATTAAAGCTAAATTGGAAGATAGTGGATTTGCCTGTTTCCTGGCAGATGAAAATGTTGCAACCTTAAATCCACTTTACAATCAGGCCATTGGCGGTGTAAAACTCATTGTTTTTGAAAGAGATGTAGAAGCCATTAATGCTTTACTAGCTGAAGACAATAGTTTGGCTTTTGAATCATCAGATGAAATTGTTGATGAAGAAGAATCAGCGGGACATAAAACAGTTTGTAAAAAATGTGGATCTACAAATGTGGGTTATGGAATGGCTACCGATAAAAAATACAGTATTTGGGCAACTATACTTGCCTTTTTAACCCTAACTACATCCGTTAAGGCCAATAAGTGTCATCATTGCTACGATTGCGGTTATGAATTTGAATGATTGTAGCGTTGCTGTTAATTATTGCGTTTAAGTAACGTATTATTAGCAATTAGATAGATGAAAAGAATACAACTTGCAATTGCCTGTTTATTAATTATTGGACTCGGCTGTAAAAAAAGAGAAAACGTTGAAGGCGTTTTAGATACAAAAGCAAAAATAATTCGCGATTGCGTAGGGACATATATAGAAACTGAAGGAGCTAAATTATATCAGGTTTGTAATATTGATAAAACAAATTCATTCGCGAACCAGGCAACGGTATCTATTAAATATGTTAAGATAACCGCTTGCGGCGGAGGTTTTAAAGAGATGTCCTGTTATAAAATGCCTATACCTAATAATGGAATTATCGAAGTTTTGAGCATCAAGTAGCCTTAATTCTTAAACAAAAATTAACAAAATGAGTCTTGTGTTTGAAGTGCAGGGTCAGTAGCAGCTATTAAGGTCTGTTCCCATGCTTCGCTATATCCTTACGCTGCGCTTCAGGGATGCCGCTGTGCTGGAGCTAAAAAGCTCATTTCCTACAAGGAAGGCAAAATTTCCCTCATGGCATCCGGGAAATTTTTGTGTGAAAAGCGTCCCTGCCTCTGTCATCTAACCCGATATACGCGAATGCTGGTTCCTTCAACCAGCAGCAGCATTAGCGGGACTAACCCCAACCTAAGAACTGCCGCAAAGCTTTCCGAAAAAATAAGAAATTACTAATTGCATCTTTTGAAGCGCAAGGCCAGTAGCAGCTATTAAAGTTTGTTCCCATGCTTCGCTATATCCTTACGCTGCGCTACAGGGATGCCGCTGCGCCTGGGGCTAGAAAGCTCATTTCCTACAAGGAAGGCAAAATCTCCCTCATGGCATCCAGGAAATCTTTGTGTGAATAGCACCTCTGTCTCTGCCATCTAAACCCGATATACGCGAATGCTGATTCCTTCAACCAGCAGCAGCATTAGCGGGACTAACCCCAACCTAAGAACTGCCGCAAAGCTTTCCGAAAAAATAAGAAATTACTAATTGCATCTTTTGAAGCGCAAGGCCAGTAGCAGCTATTAAAGTTTGTTCCCATGCTTCGCTATATCCTTACGCTGCGCTACAGGGATGCCGCTGCGCCTGGGGCTAGAAAGCTCATTTCCTACAAGGAAGGCAAAATCTCCCTCATGGCATCCAGGAAATCTTTGTGTGAATAGCACCTCTGTCTCTGCCATCTAAACCCGATATACGCGAATGCTGATTCCTTCAACCAGCAGCAGCATTAGCGGGACTAACCCCAACCTAAGAACTACTGCAAAGCTTTCCAAAAAAGAAATTACTTTTTTTTGAAGCGTAAGGCCAGTAGCGCTATTAAAAGTTTGTTCCCCGCTTCGTTATATCCTTAGAGGCATCCAAAAAAAGGCACACGTAATTAAATGGCGTGTGATGGAAAACCTCGCCTCCTTAGACGATCGTTATGCTGTCCCGAATGTTCGGGATCAGCATCTTTCCTGCAATATAGACCCTGAAATAAATTCAGGGTGACGTCTCTAACTATACTTTTACACCAGAGTGATGAGTTTTAGTAATAAAAAAATCCCGTTCTGATTTAACAAAACGGGATTGATACAATGTCATCCAAATCTCGAACTTCCGGCTCTGGACTTCGGACTTCCGACTCTGGACTACTAAAGCGCTGCCTTAGCCGCTGCTTCGGCCCGAATAATATTTAGTGCACCACCAGCTTTAAACCACTCAATTTGTTGATCGTTATAGCTGTGGTTAACCGGGAATTGCTCCTGGGTGCCATCAGCATGATGTAATACTAATGTTAATGGTTTATCTGGAGCAAATTCTGTTAAGCCTACGATATCGATGGTATCATCCTCTAAGATTTTATCATAATCATCTTTATCTGCAAAGGTTAAACCTAGCATGCCTTGTTTTTTTAGGTTAGTTTCGTGGATACGGGCAAAAGATTTTACCAATACAGCACGAACACCTAAGTGTCGGGGTTCCATAGCGGCGTGTTCGCGTGATGAACCTTCGCCATAGTTTTCGTCACCAACAACAATAGATCCTAAGCCAGCGGCTTTATAATCGCGTTGCGTTGCAGGAACCGGGCCATATTCTCCAGTTAATTCATTTTTAACGTTATCTGTTTTATCGTTGAAATAGTTAACCGCCCCAATGAGCATGTTGTTAGAAATGTTATCTAAGTGACCACGGAATTTTAACCATGGACCAGCCATTGAGATATGATCTGTTGTACATTTACCTTTGGCTTTGATTAAAAGTTTTAAACCTTTTAAGTCGGTACCTTCCCAAGGGGTAAATGGATCTAACAATTGTAAACGGTGCGAAGTTGGAGAAACCAAAACCTGAACGGATGAACCATCAGCTGCCGGTGCCTGATAACCTGCATCTTCTACAGCGAAACCTTTTGTTGGCAGTTCAAAACCTGTAGGCGGATCTAATTTAACCTGTTCGCCTTTATCGTTTGTTAAGGTATCGGTTAATGGATTAAAGCCTAAATTACCTGAAATTGCAATTGCAGCAACCATTTCTGGTGAAGCCACGAAAGCGAAAGTATTAGGGTTCCCATCTGCACGTTTAGCAAAGTTTCTGTTAAATGAGTGTACAATCGTGTTTTTTTCTGCTTTTTCTGCTCCGGTACGGTCCCACATCCCAATACATGGTCCGCAGGCATTGGTAAAAATTGTGGCGTCTAAATCTTCGAAAGTTTTTAGGAAACCATCACGGTCTGCGGTATAACGTACCTGTTCAGATCCTGGGTTGATACCGAAAGCAGATTTGGTTACCAAACCTTTTGCAATAGCCTGGTTCGCGATAGATGCTGCTCTTGATAAATCCTCGTAAGAAGAGTTGGTACAAGAACCGATCAATCCCCATTCTACTTTTAAAGGCCAGCCGTTTTTCTCTGCCTCAACTTTCATCTGCGAAACCGGAGTAGCTAAATCTGGTGTAAAAGGGCCATTTAGGTATGGCTCTAAAGTATCTAAATCGATCTCAATAACCTGATCGAAATAGTTTTCCGGGTCAGCATAAACTTCAGCATCACCAGTTAAATATTCCTTTATTTTATTTGCTTCATCAGCAACTTCATTTCTACCCGTAGCACGTAAATAACGTTCCATACTTTCGTCATAACCAAAAGTAGAAGTGGTTGCACCAATCTCGGCGCCCATGTTACAAATGGTGCCTTTACCTGTGCAGCTCATTGAGGTGGCGCCATCGCCAAAATATTCTACAATTGCTCCTGTACCACCTTTTACGGTAAGGATACCCGCAACTTTAAGAATTACATCTTTAGCGGCAGTCCAGCCGTTTAATTTTCCTGTTAACTTAACACCGATTAACTTAGGGAATTTAAGCTCCCAAGGTAAACCCGCCATTACATCGCAGGCATCAGCACCACCAACTCCAATAGCAACCATACCCAAGCCGCCCGCATTTACGGTATGCGAGTCGGTTCCGATCATCATTCCACCTGGAAAAGCATAATTCTCTAAAACTACCTGGTGAATAATACCAGCACCTGGTTTCCAGAAACCGATACCATATTTGTTCGATACAGAAGATAAGAAATCAAAAACTTCGGCACTTTCGGTTTTAGCATGCGGTAAATCTATTGCGGCACCTTCTTTAGCCGTAATTAAGTGATCGCAATGAACTGTAGAAGGTACAGCCACTTGCGGGCGACCAGCCTGCATAAATTGTAATAATGCCATTTGAGCTGTTGCATCCTGCATCGCAACGCGATCTGGTGCAAAATCTACGTAGTCAGAGCCACGTTTAAACGCCGTTTTAGGATCTCCATCCCAAAGGTGTGTATACAATATTTTTTCAGATAATGTTAAAGGTCTGCCAACCACTTTACGCGCAGCCTCAACGCGGCTGCCAAAGCTTGCATAAACCTTTTTAATCATGTCTATATCAAAAGCCATACTTTATTTTTTATAATTGTTGTCAATAATGAGACTACCTAAATTAAACAATTTTTAACAGACTTGTTTTTGTGAATTGTCAAATTGTGTTATTTAAAAACATTCTATGCAATTTTTACATTAAACAAAAAGGCTATCCGGTTTACCAGATAGCCTCATTGTTGATTAACAAACTGTATGTTTATTTGTTTCTTATTGTTTTGTAGAAATAGGCGTAAATTTGGTTAAGTTGATGCCTTCTACCGCTACTTTATACTCCTCAATGCTTGGAATACGACCTAAAATAGCAGAAAGAACCACTACAGGTGTAGATGCCAATAAAGACTCTCCTTTTTTACCATCTTTATCTTCCACTACGCGGCCCTGAAATAAACGGGTTGACGTAGCCATTACGGTATCGCCTTTGGCCGCTTTCTCCTGGTTACCCATGCAAAGGTTACAACCCGGACGTTCCAAGTACATGATATTCTCGTATTCGGTACGCGCTGCAGCTTTAGGTAAAGCATCGCTGAACTCAAATCCAGAGTATTTTTGTAAGTATTCCCAATCGCCTTCTGCTTTCAGCTCATCGATGATATTGTAAGTAGGGGCCGCAACCACCAACGGTGCTTTGAACTCTACTTTACCAGTTAGTGTCTCTACGTTTTTCAACATCTGAGAAACGATTTTCAAATCGTCTTTATGTACCATACAAGAACCTACGAAACCAAGGTCTACTTTTTTATCTCCACCGTAAAAAGTTAAGTCTCTAATGGTATCATGCGTATAACGTTTAGAAACATCTGCGTTGTTCACATCCGGATCGGCAATCATTGGCTCGTTGATGATATCCAGGTCAATAACTACTTCTGCATAGTATTTGGCATTATCATCTGGCATTAAAGCAGGCTTGATACCGGTTTTAATTTCTTCAATACGTTTGTTTGCTTTATTGATCAATCCTTGTAAAACCTGGTTATGGTTGTCCATACCCTTGTCTATCATGATTTGAATGCGGTTTTTAGCAATTTCTAACGATTGGATTAAAGTATCGTCTTGCGAAATACAGATAGATGCTTTTGCTTTCATCTCAGCTGTCCAGTCTGTAAAGGTAAAAGCCTGATCAGCTAATAAAGTACCAATGTGTACCTCGATAATACGGCCCTGGAATACATTTTCGCCATCAAACTGTTGCAACATTTGCAATTGTGTCGCATGAACTACATCACGGAAATCCATGTGTTCTTTCATCTGACCTTTGAATGTTACTTTTACTGACTCAGGAATCGGCATAGAAGCCTCGCCAGTTGCCAATGCTAATGCTACAGTACCAGAATCTGCACCGAAAGCTACACCTTTAGACATACGGGTGTGCGAATCACCACCAATGATAATTGCCCATTCATCAATAGTAATGTCATTCAATACCTTGTGAATAACATCTGTCATTGAATGATATTCGCCTTTAGGGTCGCGGGCAGTAATCACACCGAAGTCATTCATGAACTTCATCAATTTAGGGATGTTTGCCTGTGCTTTTTTGTCCCAAACAGATGCGGTATGACAGCCAGATTGATAAGCGCCATCAACAATCGGAGAAATAACTGTAGCAGCCATCGCTTCTAATTCCTGAGCGGTCATCAAACCTGTTGTATCTTGAGAGCCTACAATATTTACTTCTACACGAACGTCAGAGCCGGCATGTAAAACCTTGCCCTGTGTTAAACCTACCGCATTTCTATTGAAGATTTTTTCTACAGCCGTTAAACCCTGACCTTCAATAGACACCTCTTTAGCCGGGGCGAATACTGGCGAAGGTTCGATAGCTAAAGTTTTAGCTGCAAAAGTTTGGATTTTTTTACCAAAAACGATAGCGTAAGAACTACCAGCTTTGATAAATTCCATTTTTTGCGGTGTCAACGCTTTTGAAATGTCGATCAGCTCTTGATCTCCATTGTATAATTTTTTAGTTTTTGTATTAATGGTAAGTACTGTGCCCGTTTCTATAGAATAAACCTGCTCTAAAACCGGCTCGTCATTTTCGTTACGGATAACATTGCCATTTTCATCCGTTTTCTTTACCCAGTTTTTAAGGTCGATACCAATACCGCCTGTTACATCAACTGTTGTTAAGAAAATTGGAGAAATACCATTGGTGCCACCTACAATTGGAGCGATGTTCACAAATGGAATGTAAGGGCTGGATTTTTTACCCGTCCAAAGTGCAACATTGTTTACCCCCGACATACGTGAAGAACCTACACCCATGGTACCTTTTTCAGCTACCAGCATTACACTTTTATCAGGGTGTTGCGCTTGCAACGCTTTAATTTCCTCCTGAGCCTCTGGCGTAATCATGCATTTGCCATGCAATTCGCGATCTGAACGAGAGTGTGCCTGGTTACCTGGAGACAATAAATCTGTAGAAATATCGCCAATACCAGCGATAAAAGTTACCACTTTGATTTCTTCTGGTACTTCTGGAAGATTAGTGAAGAACTCAGCCCTGGCATAACTTTCTAAAATTTCTTTAGCGATGGCATTGCCATTGTTATAAGCTTCTTTTAAACGATCGGTATCTGCATCGTATAAGAAAACCTGTGTTTTAAGTACATCTGCAGCTTTATGGGCTTTATCACCATTATCGGCCAGCGCAATGTCTAACAACACTTTGATAGAAGATCCGCCCTTCATATGCGATAACAATTCGAAAGCAAAATCAGGTGTAATTTCTGCAACGATAGTTTCGCCTAAAATAATTTCTTTTAAAAACGCTGCTTTTACACCAGCAGCTCCGGTAGTACCCGGCAAGGTGTTGTAGATGAAAAAATTAACAGCATCTGCCCTGTTAAAATTATTTACATTTTTGATTTGATCGATGATTTCACTCAATAATTCTGCTCCATCGATAGGTTTAGGGTGAAGACCTTGAGCTTTTCTGTCTTCAATCTCCTGGATATAATCGTTATAAATACTCATCTTAGCTATTTTATTCTTTTTGTTATAAGATTGTGCAACAAAATGTACACCCGCTTTTTACAAAAAAGAATACTGTTTTGTATATTAATTTGCGTTTACTGAGCCAATAGGGCCGAGTTTTTTGGTTTAAACAAAAATAGCAAAAAACAACCCTTAAATGTAATTTAGGCAGGCGATTAAACAATTTGGAATTATTCTAAATAACAGAAAAAGAGCGGGATTAAAGGTTGTAAAATCACATAAATTGAGCTATTAATCAAAGCATTTGTTGTTATTAACATCATAGAAAAAGCCCAAGCTTTTAGCTTTGTAATTGCCTGGTGTATTAATGCAAACCTTAAAAGGTTCTGTTCGTACTGTACAGTTGTGAAATTTAACTAAATAGAACTCATAACCGTTTGTAACCTTTTTATACGAACCTCCAATTGGCCGGCTGTAATCTATAGTAAGTCCTCTTATACTGGCAATTAACAAGCTTTCTTCGATACTATTTATATTGCCAATAAATTTGATGAGTTGTCTTTCGTTTATGACCAGTTTTATACTATCATTTTCGAGGTAAGCAATGTAATAGTATCCGTGTAAGATTTCGCTTTTGAAACCAGATTTAGGAAGGTTAAACTTAATATTCATGATTTTTGATATTTCCCCCTTAGCTGTAATAACCTCCGTTTCTGCATTAATTTTCTCGGGAAAATCCTGACGAAAGCATACCCAATGCTCAAATTTTTTATCAGGTTGAATAGCCCTGATTAGTGCTTCGGTTGCATTCAGCCCCGGCGGGATTTTTTCAAAACCTTGTTCAACCTTTCTGTTGCATGATAACAGTAGTAATGGAATAATAAAAAGATAATATCTTGTCAGTTTATGGAACATGTGGCTCTTTTAACTGATGATGGATAATTATAGGCTTTTCCATAACCGTTCGTTATCGGACAGATTTGTGCGATTTTGAACAGTTATTTGTTGTTTAATATATTAATTTATTGATAATAAGTGTGTTGTGTTGTGTTTAACGCCTTGGCATAAGATTAGCTTAAGGCTAAAGCGTTGAAAATGTAAAACCTTTTTCACTAAAATGAGCCAATACTTTAGGAAGCGCGTAAGATAAACGGTCGAATGCTTTTAAACTATCATGAAATACAATTATGGAACCATTTTCGGTATGTTTAATCACGTTATGATAACATTTTTCGGGCGAAAGCTTAGTGTCGAAATCGCCGCTGAGTACATCCCACATTACGATGTTCAGTCCTGAGTCGGTAGTCTTTAGTCCTGAGTCAGACTTCGGACTTCGGACTTCGGACTTCAGACTTTTAATCTGGCTCTTCCTGATCCTTCCATAAGGTGGGCGAAACAGATCGGTTTGTGTAAGTTCCTGGCATTTTAGTGTATTTTGAAGGTAGGTTTCATTATCGGTTTTCCAGCCTTTTAAATGATTGAAAGTATGGTTGCCAATGGCATGTCCGTCGTTTTTTACACGTTCAAAAACTTCGGGGTGTTTTACAATATTATCGCCAATGCAAAAAAATGTAGCTTTAGCATTAAAGACTTTTAAAGTTTTTAATACAAAATCTGTAACATTGGGTATGGGTCCATCGTCAAAGGTCAAATAAATAACTTTTTCGGTGCGGGATTTATTCCATAATAGTGATGGATAATACCATTTTAGCAGAAGCGGTGATTTGATCAGGTACATTTTAGCTACAAAGTTACTAAATGCCTGTACAGATTGAAATTATTAAAGTTGTTTATATAGATTTGAAACAAATTATGAAGATGTTTACCAAGAATAAGTTAATTACCGGATCTGCGTTATTAGTGGCATTAAGTTTTAGTCAGAAAATTAAGGCTCAAGAAGTTATCAGCATTCAACAGGCAGTAGAAAACACATTAAAAAACAATCTAAACATTAAACAAGCCGCTTTTAGTGCTTCTTTAAGTGAAGAAACTGTTCGTCAATCTAAAAATGCACTCTTACCTACCTTAAATGGTACCATTAACCAGTCGATGCAATGGGGAAGAAGTCAACAGGTATCAGGTTTATTCGAAAACACTCAAAATTATAATTTAAGTCCAAACGTGAGTACGAATGTTTCGCTTTTTGAAGGTGGTACTAAACTCAACCAGATCAGACAAAACAAAATTTTACTGGCCGCTAACGAAACCAATGTAGAAAAGGTAAAGAACGATCTCGTTCTTCAGGTGGTTACGGCTTATCTTCAGGTGTTAAATAATGAAGATCAGGTAAAGGCCACAAAGCAACAATTAGATGTAGCCAATTCTACTTTAAAAAGGGAGCAAGCACTATTAGATGTTGGAAATAAAACCCTGGCCGATATTTCTCAGGCAAAATCGCAGGCAGCCACGGCAGAGCTTAATTTAACAAATGCTCAAAACCAGCTAACCATATCTTATTTAACTTTAGGCCAATTGATGGAGATTCAACCTCCAATGACTTTTAAGGTTCAGCCTCCTTTGGTTAATGAGATGGGGAATATTCAAACCAGTTATGTGCCTACTGATATCTATAACCAAGCTTTAGCCACATTTCCCGATATTAAATTAGCGGAATTAAACAGTAAAGCAGCCGAAAAAGGTATTGCTGTGGCTAAGGGTGGATTCTTTCCTCAGATTAGTTTAGGTGCTGGTTTAGGATCGGCTTATTACTATCAGTTTAATTCGAGTTTTCCAATATCTAAATTCTCCGATCAATTATCTGATAACTTTGGTCAGTACGTGAGTATGGGAATTTCCATTCCGATTTTTAATGGTTTTACAACAAGATCAGCGGTAAGGAAAGCGAAAATTAACTGGATGCAGCGCAAAACGGATGAGCAGCTATCAAAAAACAATTTGATCAAAGTAATCAATCAGGCAGTTGCCGATCTTAGTGCCGCACAAAGTAGATACTCTTCTACCCAAAATGCTTTTCAGGCCCAGAAAGATGCTTTTTATGTAATCGATCAACGTTACAATGTAGGTTTGGTAAACTCACTGGATTACAGTACTGCTCAAACCAATAGGAACAAAGCCGAAATAGATTTTATCTTAGCAAAATACGATTTACTGTTCAGGGCAAAAGTAATTGATTATTATTTGGGTAAACAGATCACATTTTAAGATTAAAAGCTGAAAATAGAAAACGGAAGCTTTAGTTTTATACCATAACATAACAACGTTTTAATTTTAAAACATTACAACATAATACAACAAACGAAATACAATCAATAAATTATGAAACTGAAGCATATTATTATTACCGTAGTTGCTATCATAGCTCTTCTAGTTATACTAAAGCTAACTGGAGTTATAGGCGGGAACAAAACCGAAAAAGTAACTACAGAAAAAGCATCAGATAAAACTGTTGTTGAAACAGTTACTGCAAGTGGTAAAATTCAACCAGAAACTGAGGTTAAATTAAGTTCTGAAGTATCGGGAGAGGTAGTCGAATTAAAGGTGAAAGAAGGAGATATTGTTAAAGCAGGCCAATTGCTTTGTAAAGTACGTCCGGATGTTTTGCAATCGGGTTACGAAAGAACAGTTGCTACTTTTAATGCGCAAAGGGCTAGTGTGGCTGCAGCGCAACAGCAATTGATACAAAACCAGGCTAACTTTGTAAATGCAGAAGCAACTTACAAACGTAATGTTGAGCTTTTTAATAAAAAGGTAATTTCTGCATCAGAATTCGATGCTGCTAAGGCGTCTTATCTAACTGCTAAAGCAAATTTGGCCAGCGCAAAAGAAAATGTAACCGGTGCTAAATTTACTTTAGAGCAAACAGGGGCAAATGTTAAAGAAGCAGGTGCAAACTTAGCTAAAACAACAATTTATGCTCCGGTTGATGGTGTGGTTTCAAAATTGTCAATCGAATTGGGAGATCGTATTTTAGGAACTTCGCAAATGGCAGGTACAGAAATTATGCGTATCTCTAACCTATCATCAATGGAAGTTAATGTTGATGTTAACGAAAACGATATTACCCGTGTAAAAGTTGGCGATAAAGCTTCGATTGAGGTTGACGCTTTCTCCGATAAAAAATTTAGAGGTGTAGTAACCGAAATTGCAAGTTCATCAACAGCTGTTGGTACTGCGGTATCTACTTCAGTAGATCAGGTAACCAATTTCTCTGTAAAAATTAGAATTACTGAAGAACTGGCGGGTAAACAACAATCTATTTTCCGCCCGGGCATGTCGGCCACAGTTGATATCGAAAGCGAATCGTTAACAGGTTTAGCTATTCCAATTCAGGCTGTATTTACTGATAATGGTAAATCTGGCGATGCTGGTCAAAACCAGGGCAATCAGGAAAACACCGATAAGCAGAAATCTAAATTAACTGATAAAAAAGTGAAGCAATATATTTATGCTTATGATGCTAAAACTAAAAAGGTTAAAAAGACAGAGGTAACCACAGGCATCCAAAATGACCAGTTTATTATTGTAAAATCTGGTGTTAAAGCTGGTCAGGAAATTGTTACCGGCCCTTATTCTGCCATCCAAAACAAATTAAAAGACGGCATGATTGTAGAAAAAACATCTAAAGACCAATTGTTTAGCAAAGACGCTAAGAAGTAGTTTATAATTAATAGCAAGAAATAGTAACTTGCGTTGTTTAAGGTGTATTCCTAAGGTGTAAGGTTTAAGGTTTGAGGGCAATTAGTCTTAGCCTTAAACCTTACACCTTTTGCCTTAAGCCTTTAAAAGGCCTTACACCTTTTACCTTAACATTTTTTATAAACATGGTACCTAAAATAGCAATGATTGGGGGCGGGAGCTGGGCGACTGCCATTGTTAAAATGCTTGCAGATAATTTATCTGAAAAGGAAATTTTTTGGTGGATGCGCAACGAGGCGGCCATAGCGCACATTAAAAAATTTAAACACAACCCTAATTATATTAGTTCTGTTGAGATTAAACTTACTCAGGACGACCATATCTCTTCAGATATAAATTCCATCATAAAATCTGCCGAATTTGTAATTCTAAACGTTCCGGCAGCATTTTTAAAAGACACTTTAACCTCCATCACCGCTGAAGATTTAAAGGGCAAAAAAATCATTTCAGCCATAAAAGGCATAGTACCGGAAGATAATCTGATTATCGGCGAATTTTTGCACGAAAATTATAATATCCCATACGATGATATTTTGGTGGTTAGCGGCCCATGCCATGCCGAGGAAGTAGCTTTAGAAAAATTATCATACCTAACCATAGCCTGTACCGATGTAGACAAGGCATCAACATTTGCTTCATTTTTAAATACCCGTTACATTAAAACAAACGTATCAGACGATATTTTCGGGACAGAATATGCTGCGGTTTTAAAAAATATTTATGCAGTAGCCAGTGGTATTTGTCATGGCATAGGTTATGGCGATAATTTTCAGGCGGTGTTAATCAGCAATGCCATCCGTGAGATTAAACGTTTTGTTGATGCCGTTCATCCCATCAATAGGGATATTATGGAGTCGGCATATCTTGGCGATTTATTGGTTACAGCCTATTCGCAGTTCAGCCGCAACCGCACGTTTGGTAACATGGTAGGCAAAGGTTATACCGTAAAATCGGCCCAATTGGAGATGAATATGGTGGCCGAAGGTTATTATGCGGTTAAGTGTATGCATATTAAAAATCAGGCTTACAATGTAGATATGCCAATTTGTAAGGCGGTGCACAGCATTATTTACGAAAACCGTTCGCCGCATATCGAAATGAAATTACTGGCCGAGAAATTGAATTAATGTCAGCCTGAGGGATAATTTATTGTATAAAAATCAATATAAATTACAGAGAATTTAAAACAATAAATTTCTCCAGATTATCGTCATTGCGAGAAGGCTTTTTCAGCCGACGAAGCAATCTTACAACGATCACTATCAGCGTGCGCATTAAGATTGCTTCGTCGTGCCTCCTCTAATGACGACCTTTCTATAGGAATCTGTCAATGGTAGAGGTTAGAATTTTTTCAAATACATCGGAATATTGATGACAGGTTTTGGCGGTTCGTCATTCCCAACTTGATTGGGAATCGTAATGCAAGCGCTTTAAGATTCCCGCCTGCGCGGGAAAGACGACCACTCTGTTGATTCTGTCAATGGTAGCCTAGTCGGGAGGGAATTTATTTAATTTATCAGACTCTGGAAGTCTTCGACTACGCTCTCCACAGGAGTCCTTTGGACAGACTGGCACCGCTCTACTTAACTTTGTCGCGAGCTTCATGTTTCCTTGCAGCCGTAGCTGTTTAGCCCCGGGCGAAGCGGCATCCCTAAAGCGCAGCGAAAGGATACAGCGGAGAACGGGAACAAATCTTAATAGCTGCTACTGCCCCTGCGCTTCAAAAACGAATCATTATTTTTTGAAAAAATAGATTAGTTCTTTTTTGATGTATGCTAACTAAAACAAATCAATTGATCAACTGTTATCATTTAAATAAAATATAGCTGTCATGAAAAGAAAATTAGTAATGGGTTTATTAACGCTGGCCTTATTTGGAGGTGCAGCCTTAACCGTAAATGCTCAAGAAAAGAAAAAAACTGAAGTTGGTAAAGCATTAGATCATACAGGTAAAGCAATAAGTAAAGGTGCTAAATCTGTAGGTAATAAAACTGCCGAAGTAGCAGTAAAAGGCAGTTCGAAAGTTGCAGATAAAACCTGGAAAGGTAAAATGGCTCCAGATGGATCTGATGTTTATATCAATGCCAAGAATGAAAAATATTATGTAAACTCGAAAGGGGCTAAAATTTGGTTAAAAGCCAGCCAGATTAAAAACAGGCCTGAGCCCAAGAAATAGAAGAATGTAATTTAAAGAAGTCAAGTTTTTAAAACCTGACTTCTTTTTTATAAACAAAACGGGGAGTTAATCTATACTATCGTTCCATACAGATCGAAATCTTCAGCCCTGTCTATCTTCACATTAACAAAGCTTCCGTTAGCGGCATAACCTGTAGCGGCATCGATTAAAACCTCATTGTCAACCTCAGGCGAGTCAAATTCGGTTCTGCCTACAAAGAAATCACCTTCTTTTTTATCTACCAGCACCTTGAAGGTTTTGCCTACTTTTTCCTGGTTAATATCGAACGAAATACCCTGTTGTATTTCCATAATATCATCAACACGTTGTTGTTTTACTTCATCAGGAATATCATCAACTAAGGTATGTGCATGTGTTTTTTCTTCATGCGAATAGGTAAAACAACCCAAACGATCGAATTTGGTTTCTGCAACCCATTCCTTCATTTCTTCGAAATCATGTTCAGTTTCGCCAGGATACCCGCAGATTAGCGTGGTACGCATAGCGATGTTTGGTACTTTATCACGGATCTGATTGACTAAATCGATGGTTTTTTGTTTGGTGGTACCACGGCGCATCGATTTCAACATATTATCGGTAATGTGCTGTAATGGCATATCCAGGTATTTGCAGATGTTATCGCGCTCGTTCATGGCATCTAAAATTTCCATGGGGAAACCAGAAGGGTAGGCGTATTGCAAACGGATCCATTCGATTCCGGGAACATCCGATAAACGACGCATCAATTCATCTAACTTGCGCACACCGTAAAGGTCTAAACCATAATAGGTAAGGTCCTGAGCAATTAAAATCAATTCTTTTGTGCCGTTTTTAGCTAGTATTTTAGCCTCGTTAACCAATTCTTCCATTGGTTTACTCAAGTGTTTGCCACGCATCAACGGGATGGCACAGAAAGAACACGGACGGTTACAGCCTTCGGCAATTTTGAAATAAGCGAAATGAGAAGGAGTGGTGAGCAAACGCTCGCCAATAAGTTCGTGCTTGTAATTGGCACCTAACTCATGTAAAATATTCTGTAGATCGTTAGTGCCGAAAAAGGCATCAACGTTGGTGATTTCTGATTCCAGTTCGGGTTTGTAACGTTCAGATAAACAACCTGTAACCACTACTTTACCAATTTTACCGGCTTCTTTTAGTTCACTGAACTGTAGAATGGTATCGATTGATTCTTGTTTAGCATTATCGATAAAACCGCAGGTGTTAATTACAACGATATCATCTTTGCCCATCTTGTCTGATTCGTGCACAACATTTAAATTGTTGCCACGCAGCTGGCCCATCAATACTTCCGAATCGTATATGTTTTTTGAACAACCTAATGTAATTACATTAATTTTTGGTTGTTTAATTGCGCTTTTACTTCTTACTATTTTGGTATTCATATTAATTTTATTTACACCTTCCTTGCGGCTTGATTCCACAGATTTGGTGATTCCACTGATTCTATTGTGGATATTTAAAGGACTACACAGCTATTCTTTTTACCTCACAGCTTGTGTTGCCAAAGTTAATCAGTAATCCTGTCTTAATTTTACTGGCTTTTAAATAAGATATAAGTTGGTTCTGAAATAATTTAGGTTGATACCCGGTTACAGATTTTAATTCAACAATTACCTTTTGCTCTACAACCAGGTCACATCTAAATTTACCAATAATTTGGTCTTCAAACATCACTACAAACTCCTTCTCAACATCAAATTTTAACCCAGCTTGCTAAAGTTTTATTTTAAGTGCATTAACATAAATCTTCTCTAAAAAGCCTGGGCCTAATTGCGTATGGACATTGTAGCAACAACCAATTATAATTTTGGTAAGCTCATGGTTTTCATATTCTTCCATTACTAAAATTACATAATAATCTGTGTAATCCTGTAATCTGTGTAATCAACCACGAAGTGAATTGTAGGCTAAATCCTCGGTGTAATCGACCACGAAGTGTTATTTAAACAAACTATTCACAAACTCTTTCTTATCAAAAAGCTGTAAGTCGCCAATTTTTTCTCCTACGCCAATATATTTAACAGGAATTCTGAACTGATCTGAAATTCCGATTACTACTCCACCTTTTGCCGTTCCGTCTAATTTTGTAATGGCCAATGCATTAACATCAGTAGCTTCGGTAAACTGTTTGCACTGTTCAAAAGCGTTTTGTCCGGTTGAGGCATCTAATACCAATAAAATTTCGTGCGGTGCACCTGGTACTACCTTTTGCATCACCTGTTTAATTTTACCCAACTCATTCATCAAACCGATTTTGTTGTGTAAACGTCCGGCAGTATCAATAATCACTACATCTTCGTTGTTAGCAACAGCCGATTGTAGGGTATCAAAAGCAACTGAAGCAGGATCAGAACCCATAGCCTGTGCCACAACCCTCACGCCAACGCGTTCTCCCCAAAGTTTAATCTGGTCAACGGCCGCAGCTCTAAAGGTATCGGCAGCACCTAATACTACTTTAAGTCCCGATTCTTTAAGTTTATGGGCCAGCTTTCCGATGGTAGTGGTTTTACCAACACCATTTACGCCAACCACCATAATTACATAAGGTTTATGATCGCCGTATTCGAACTGGCGGAAATCGTTACTGTTGTTTTCGGATAAAAGCAACTGGATTTCATCACGAAGGATAAAATTTAGTTCTGAGGTATTGAGGTATTTATCTTTGGCAACACGTTCTTCGATACGTTTGATAATTTTTAATGTAGTACTTACCCCAACATCAGAAGTAACCAAAACTTCTTCCAGATTATCGAGCACTTCATCATCAACAGAAGATTTTCCTGCTACAGCTTTGGTAATTTTATTAAAGAAACCATCTTTAGTTTTCTCTAAACCTTTATCCAGTGCTTCCTGAGCTTCAGGTGCAGTTTCTTTCTTTTTGAAAAAATCGAATAAACCCATATCTAAATTTTTATATAACAAAAAAAGCCCTTCCGGTTAAAACGGAACGGCCTTTAATATTTTTAATATTAAAAAATATTAACCTTATTTAGATGCAATAGCATCTTTTACGTGGTCGTTGTGTACGATAAGTTCTTTGAATGAGTAAGCACCGGTTTTTGGTGATTTTACCATTGTAATTACTTTCGAATATTCTTTACCTGTACCTGTTTTAAGGGTTGCAACTACTTTCTTTGCCATGTTCTTATAATTTTAATGATCGAATTAGAGAATGTTAGAATGAGAGAATTTTTTAACTCAATCATTCAATCAATCTATCATTCAATTATTTTATCTCTTTATGTACGGTTACTTTTCTCAATACTGGATTGAATTTTTTCAATTCTAATCTTTCAGTAGTGTTTTTACGGTTTTTGGTAGAAATATATCTAGACATACCTGGCATGCCACTTTCTTTATGTTCAGTACATTCTAAAATAACCTGAACTCTGTTACCTTTTTTTGCCATTTTAATATAAATTGAAAACTGTTAATCTCAACAGTTAATGTTTTTTACAAAAATCCTTTTTTTACGAAACGGTTAATTGCTTCGCTAATGCCCACTTTATTGATGGTTTTAATCGCTGAAGTAGAAACTTTCAACGTAATCCAACGGTTTTCTTCAGGAATATAAAATTTCTGAAGTTGTAGGTTTGGGTAAAATTTGCGTTTGGTTTTAACGTTTGAGTGAGAAACGTTGTTACCTACCATTGCTTTTTTTCCTGTTAAATCACAAACTCTTGACATGACTTGTAAATATAGTTGTTAATATCGTCCGCTTAATTTTTTTAAGAGTGTGCAAATATCTGAATAATAATTGTAAACGGCAATAGCGTAGTTAATTATTTTTATAAATTAATATTTAGAGCCTGTTTAAAATTCAATAAAAAATAATTACTATGCCGATCTCAGGGATAATTTATTCATAAAAATCAATATGAGTGCCATATATTGATTTCTTTGCCCTTACGGCACGGAGCTTTTCTCGGCTCGCCGCCGCCGATGGGCTCCTTCTTTTTGCCGTCAAAAAGAACCAAAAAACGCCGGCTGAAAATTTTTCTTTCAAAGCCAGCAGTAGGGCGAGGAAAATGGAGTCCGAAAAATTTGTTAGGCCGGATTTAAGTAGAACGGAGATACTGTGCTATGGCCTAGCTGGATGTAAACACATAAGCAGCTAAATACTGATTTGTTAGATAACGTCAATGTTAGTATGTCGAAAGCCCAAATTTTTCATGCTAAAAAAGCTTTTCGACAAGTTCAGTGCGATAGAGAAGGCATCATGTGAATAGTTGAGTAAAATTTAAACAGGCTCTTATATTACATATATTAAAAATAAATATTCCGGATCAAACGTTTGATATTCATTTTGATACGATTAGACTATTCCTCCTTATTATTATTTATTTAAATTAGCCCCCACTAATCCAAAATATAGAACGAGCAATGCAAATTACATCTTTTAAGCAATACGAAGAAGATTATAAGAAAAGCGTAGAAAACCCAGAGCAGTTTTGGGGCGAAGTGGCGCAAAACTTTCAATGGCGCAAGCCTTGGTTCAAAGTATTATCCTGGAACTTTAACGAACCAAATATCAAGTGGTTCGAAGGCGCTAAACTTAATATTACCGAAAATTGTTTAGATCGGCACTTAGCCACCAATGGAGATAAACCTGCTATTGTTTGGGAACCTAATAATCCCGAAGAAGAAAGTGTTACTTATACTTATAAAATGTTGCACGAACGCGTTTGCCGTTTTGCCAACGTTTTAAAACGTAATGGCGCAAAAAAGGGCGACCGGATCTGTATTTATATGCCTATGGTGCCTGAGCTGGCTATTGCTGTTTTGGCCTGTGCAAGAATTGGTGCCGTTCACTCGGTTATTTTTGGTGGGTTTTCTGCTAAATCTATTGCCGACAGGATTAACGATTCGCAATGTAAAGTAGTGATTACGGCCGATGGTTCTTATCGTGGCAATAAACAGATTCCTTTAAAAGATGTAATTGACGATGCCTTAATTGGTTGCCCAACCGTAGAAAAATGTATCGTGTTAACCCATATCCGTACACCTGTTTCGATGTTGAAAGGCAGGGATGTGTGGTGGGAAGATGAGGTTAAACACGTTAACGATGTTTGTGAAGCAGAAGAAATGGATGCAGAGGATATGCTCTTTATCCTTTATACTTCTGGTTCTACCGGGAAACCTAAAGGTGTGGTGCATACCTGTGGTGGTTATATGGTTTATGCAGGTTATACCTTTTCGAATGTATTTAACTATCAGCCTGACGAGGTTTATTTCTGTACAGCAGATATTGGCTGGATTACCGGTCACTCTTATATTGTTTACGGACCGCTTTCGCAAGGCGCTACTTCGGTTCTTTTCGAAGGGATTCCTACTTACCCTACACCATCACGTTTTTGGGATATTGTAGAAAAACATAAAGTAAATACTTTATATACTGCGCCAACGGCTATCCGCTCATTAATGAGTTTTGGTGAAGATCCATTAAACGGCAAAGATTTAAGCTCAATCCGCGTTTTAGGGTCGGTAGGAGAGCCGATCAACGAAGAAGCATGGCATTGGTTCGATGAGAAAATCGGGCACGGTAAAGCGCCTATTGTTGATACCTGGTGGCAAACGGAAACGGGAGGCATTATGATTTCGCCTATTGCCACGGTAACACCAACCAAACCTAGCTTTGCTACATTGCCTTTACCAGGAATTCAGCCAATTTTAGTTGATGAAAATGGCAATGAAATTGAAGGAAATGGCGTAATGGGAAATCTTTGTATCAAATTCCCATGGCCGGGCATGTTGCGTACCACTTACGGCGATCACGAACGTTGCAAACAGACTTATTTCTCTACTTACGAGAATTTATATTTTACAGGCGACGGCTGTTTACGTGATGAAGATGGTTATTATCGGATCACAGGCCGTGTTGATGATGTATTAAATGTTTCTGGACATAGAATTGGTACCGCTGAAGTAGAAAATGCCATTAATATGCACGCCGGTGTGGTAGAAAGTGCAGTTGTGGGTTATCCGCATGATGTAAAAGGGCAGGGCATTTACGCTTTTGTAATTTACCCTGAAATGCATGGTGAAGCAGAATTATCTAAAAAAGATATTTTACAAACGGTTACCCGTGTAATTGGGGCGATTGCCAAGCCTGATAAAATATTGTTTGTTTCTGGTTTACCCAAAACACGTTCGGGCAAAATTATGCGTAGAATTCTGCGTAAAATTGCCGAAGGGGATACAGCTAATTTAGGCGATACTTCTACGCTGCTTGATCCAGGCGTGGTAGAAGAAATTATAGCGGCAGCAAAGAAACTTTAAATTTAACTGAAAGATAAAAAAAAATGCCCCAAATTTTTTGGGGCATTTTTTGATATGTAATTTTAATAACCTGGGTTTTGAACCAGCTTAGTATTTGCATCAATTTCACGTTGTGGAATTGGGAAAACTAATCTGGTAGAATTCCAGGGTAAGCTACCAATGTTGGTTTGCGTTCTTTTTGCATCATGTAATGAAAAGCCTTCAAAAGCAAATTCCAGTTTTCTTTCATTTAGAATATTTGCCAGGGTAGCGGTTAGTGTTGTTAAGCCAGCCCTGCTTCTAACGGTGGTTAAATCTTGTAGTGGTGTAACGCCTCCAATAGGAGCAGCCGGAGCTAAGCGTGCATTAGATTCTGCCCTGATTAAATACATTTCTGCCAACCTGATAACCGGAACATTCCCGAATTGATTACCAAATTTTGCAGTAAACATATCGTCATCGTCATAAAAAGCATTAATCCTGTCATCATTTGGAGCATAGGTTGCATCAATCCAATCTTGCGAAATTACCGCATCACCACGGCCACCAAATGTAGATGAACCATAAAATTCATTAAAACCATTAAATCCGGTAAGCGTTGTTACCTGCACGGCAAAAACATCTTCAGTAGTATTGTCGCCAGGTTTTGCGGGTCTTCCACTTTCTGGCATTTTAGGGAAAGCACTCAGATAAGTATCTGTTAAATGATAATTTCCAGAAGTAATTACCCTGTTTGCAGCTGTTCCGGCTGCAGTATAATTACCTATTTGCAGATACAGTCTGGCCAGCATGGCTGCCGCAGCAGATTTAGTTGCGAAAAAACCATTAGTGGCCGGAAGTTTAGCTTCTGCCTCTGTCAAATCTGTTATCGCCTGATTGTAAACGGCAGCTACTGTGGCCCTGCTTACATAATTCGCTTCGCTTATGAGATTGGTTGGTGTTAACACAATTGGTACGCCCAAATTCGTGCTTGGAGAGCCATCATTGTAGGCTTTTGCAAATACCCTAACGAGTTCGAAATATGCCGACCCCCGGATAAATTTAGCTTCTCCCTCTACTCTATTCTTTTTCGCAGGCTCTACTTTGTCGAGGGCAGCAATTACATTATTGGCATCATTAATTGCGGTATAGCCTGCAGCCCAAACATTATCTACAAAGGTATTTGTTTTTAAAAGCTGTTTATTGATGGCCTGGGTCAGTTCCTCATATGTTCCGCCCCATTCTATGGCATCAGTATTCGCTAAGAAATCAGCCATTAAAAACGAACGGCCGCCAAAAAAATTACGGCTACCGAGATCTGAGTAAGCACCAACCAAGGCTCCTTCAACATCCTTTGATGTGAGTAAAGCATTCTTTTGCTCAATGGTATCAACAGGATTTATATCGAGTGCTTTCTTGCACGATGATAAAGCCATCAAAAACATGCAAGCAAATATGATATTATTTATATATGTCTTTTTCATTTTGATTCTTTTTTTAATTATAGGCCAATGTTAATACCCAATGAAATTACCCGTGGTTGTGGTGCTGAGTAAAAATCTACGCCCTGGTTAATGTTTGTAGATTGATAATCTGCATTAACCTCCGGGTCCCATCCTTTGTAACCAGTTATGGTAAGCAGGTTTTGCGCCGTAGCATATAACCTTAATTTGCTTAACTTAATTTTGGTTAGTACGGAAACCGGAAAAGTATAGCCAAGCGTTAATGTTTTTAAGCGGACATAAGAACCATCAGATAAATATCTTGTTGAGTTTCCGATACCATTACCTGCAAACAGACGGGGCTCCGGAACAGATGTAACATCACCCGGTTTATCCCAATAGCTCATTTGATCTGCAGTTTGGTTATCATAACCGTTTGATGCATTGGCGCTCATATACTGGCCGCCGGCATTGAAAATTTTATTGCCTTTTACACCTTGAAAAAATATACCTAAATCAAAATTCTTGTACGAAAACGTGTTATTTAAGCCAAATGTATATTTAGGATTAGGGTTGCCTGCAAAAATCCGTTGTGCATCGTTAATGTTATTTGTTGTACTCCTGTCTACATTGCCATTTGCATCAACTGTGTTTTTGTAATAAATCGCATCACCATTGGCCGGATTTACCCCAGCATACTCCGGGATGTAAAATACGCCGATCGGTTGACCTGAAATAGCCGCATTTATTTCATTGCTATTTAAAATCTGCCCGCCTAAATTTGTAATCTTATTGTTGTTAATTGCGCCTGTTATTGCGGTTGACCATTTAAACGCGCCTACCAAATTTTCTGTATTGATGCCCAATTCAAACCCGGTATTTTTTAATGAACCTAAATTCTGGGTTTTAGTAGAGAAACCTGTTGTTTGCGGGATAGGCACATCTAATAATAAATCGGTGGTGTTTTTTTGATAGAAATCAAAAATTCCTGTAATTCTATTCTTTAAAATACCAAAATCAAAGCCGATGTCGAGTTGCTTCGTTTTTTCCCATGTTAAGTCCGGATTGGCTATCCGCGAAGGAATCTGCCCAGGCAAACCACCATATGCTCCTGTTCCAGCGAATAAACCACGGGCAGAATAATTACCAATTTCGGCATTACCCGTTAAACCATAACTGGCCCTGAATTTTAACAAACTGATGGTTTCACTTTGTTTTAAGAAATCTTCTTCAGATGCAATCCAGGCCACTGAACCTGCCGGGAAATACCCATATCTATTATTGGTTCCAAATCGTGATGAACCATCAGCCCTTACACTAAAGCCCACTAAATAACGGTCGTTGTATTTATAATTGGCCCTAAAGAAATAAGACAGAAAGCTAAAAGCACCTTCATTACTGGTTGCAATCACTTTTGTTGCAGCAGAACCTAATTTAATGTAAGAATCACTTGGGAAATCCTGTCCTTCAATGGTGCTGAACTTCGTGGTTGATTTTTGATAACTTGTACCCAAAATCACATCAAAAGCACTTTTTCCGATAGTTGTATTATAACTGAAGAAATTATTGGTATTGGCATTAATTACAAAAGTTGAAATATTTTGCCCGTAGCCATTTGATGTGCCTGTGTTTCTAAAAGTTAATGAACCATAGTAACTTTCTTCGTTTTGATTTAAGTTATCAATAGAAAAATCAGTACTGAATTTTAATCCCTTGGCAATGTTTATATTCGCAAAAGCTTTGCCAATTGTTCGGTATACTGTTGCTTTATAAAAAGCATTATCGACACTTATAAATGGATTATAGTATATCGGATAGTTTGAGGCTGCTCCAGGTAAAGTTCCACTTATTAAACCCGACCTTGGGTCTATAAAAGGCGTAATAGGAGAGAGTGCTACAGATTGTAGCGGACTTGAAAAGGCGTTATCATTTGATAGCCTGTTATTGATACTGTTTGAAAAATTAAGGTTAATACCCACTTCTAAAAAATCGGTTACTTTATTGGTCAGGTTTAACCGGCCGCTATAGCGTTTATAACTGTTGCCTATCACAATTCCTTGTTGATCTAAGGCCTGGCCACCGATGTAAAATTTCGTTTTTTCATTTCCCCCTGTTAAATTCAGGTCGTATTGTTGCGTAACAGGTTTATCCTGAAAAGAAGCAGCTTCCCAGTTAGAGTTTACTTTATAAGTTTGATAATCGTTGTTACCGGCAGAATACCGGTTTAAACGCGCCTCTACACTTGCGCTATAATCATCTAATGCTTCTTGCAGGGTTGCATAATCTCCATTGAGAAAATCCTGATTCGCCTGGCCCTGCCCAGCTCTTCGCTCTATTTGAACATATTGCTCGGCGTTTAAAAAATCCCTATGGTTAGACGGGGAGCTTATTCCACCCAGTGCATTAAACTGGATAAGTGTTTTGCCTGCCTTACCTTGTTTGGTTGTGATCAATACCACACCGTTTGAAGCTCTTGCACCGTAAATTGCCGATGCCGATGCATCCTTTAATACTTCTATAGATTCGATATCATTGGTGTTTATATCTGCCAGCGCACTCGTAGGTGCAGTAGTACTCGAAAAATCTCCCGAGGTAATTGGTATTCCATCAACAATGTAAAGTGGCTCGCTACCTGCAGTTACTGATGCAGCGCCCCTTACCCTTACCGTTATTCCCTGCCCTAATTTTCCATTTTGGGCGGCAATCTGAACACCTGCTGCTTTTCCTTGTAAGGCCTGTTCAAAACTTGTTACAGGTAAGTTTTCCAGGTCTTTAGATTTAACAGAGGCCACAGATCCTGTCACATCCCGTTTATTCTGCGTTCCATAACCCACCACCACTACATCTGATAAAGTATTGTTCTCTTCATCGAGATTTACGTTAATGCTTTGCCCTGTAATAGGCACTTCTTTGGTTTTGTAACCGATAAAGCTAAAAACAAGTGTTTTGGCATCATCCGAAACGGTTAATTTAAAGGCTCCAGAGGCATCACTCTGTGTGCCGTTAGTTGGTGAGCCTTTTACAAATACGCTAACGCCCGGAATTGGTCCTGAGGCTGACGTAACTTTCCCGGTAATTACTTTGCCTTGTGCGAAAGCAAACGAAATTGCACCGAGATACAAAAGCATACTTAAGAGTAGTTTTTTCATCAAATTGGTAGTTTAGTTAGTAGTGTTAAATAGTTCGTAGAAATGATTTTTTAATATAATTAAAATTTTTTATAAAACCTGCTGTTGTTAAGCCAAATTGGATCGTTGTTTGGTTTTCTGAGCTTAAATCAAAACAAAAAGCGGCAAAAAATGTTGATAGAATTAAAAAAGCATATTATTTACCACAAAAAAACACGAGCATGGATAAGTTAGAATTAAAAGGGAAGTGGAATGAAATAAAAGGAAAGGTTAAACAAGCTTATGCCGATTTAACTGACGATGATTTAAAATACGAAGAGGGGCAAGACGACGAATTGTTGGGGAAACTGCAACAAAAAACAGGAAAAGGAAGAGATGAGCTTGTAAAATGGATCAATTCATTATAACATCAATTTTTATTAATCATATACAGGCGGCCAATTTTGGTCGCCTGTTTGCTTTAACATCATTTTTTATGGCCGATATTGCCCAACGGTTTATTCAAAACCCAATACTATGTCCAAAAGATTTAGTGCCCAGTACAGCGGGCCTGGAAATTGCATGCCTTTTAAATCCCGGTGTTTTTACCTTTCAAAATAAAATATGGCTTCTGGTGCGGGTAGCAGAGCGGCCAGCGCAAAAACAGGGACTTATCTCTTTTCCGGTTTTAAGGAAAAACGGCATCGAAATTATCGAGATAGCAGAGGCAGACCCTGCTTTGGCAGCTAATGATCCACGGGTGATCAATTATCAGGGTGCTGATTATTTAACCACCTTATCGCATTTAAGGCTCGTTTGCAGTGATGATGGTGTGCATTTTTATCAACCGGCCGGTTATCCTTTATTACAGGGCGAGGGAGAAGATGAAACTTTTGGCATTGAAGATTGCCGTGTATCCTTAATCGATAAAACCTACTATTTAACCTTTACTTCGGTATCTGCCCATGGGGTAGGGGTTGGATTAAGAACCACAAATGATTGGAAGCGTTTTGAGAAACACGGCATGATTATCCCGCCGCACAATAAAGACTGTGCCATATTTGAAGAACGCATTAAGGGTAAATTTTATGCCTTACACCGGCCCAGTAGTGTAGCTTTGGGTGGTAATTACATCTGGCTGGCCGAATCTCCCGATGGCATTCATTGGGGCAAACACAAATGTATCATCAAAACCAGGCCTAACCGCTGGGATAGCGCCCGTGTGGGCGCCGGCGCAGCACCTATAAAAACCGCAGCAGGATGGCTCGAAATCTATCACGGCGCAAACGGAAAACATCAGTATTGTTTAGGTGCCTTTCTAATGGATTTAAATGATCCAACGAAAGTACTGGCCAGAACCAATGAACCGATTATGGTGCCAACAGCAGATTACGAACTGCATGGTTTCTTTGGTGAGGTGGTATTTACAAACGGCCACATCGTTAATGGTGATGAATTGACGATTTACTATGGCGCAGCTGATGAGTTTGTTTGTGGGGCCAAGTTTTCGGTGAAAGAAATTTTGAACACATTGAAATATTTTTAGCTGTTGAACCACGGAGACACCAAGACGCGATTAGTTTTTTTTACTTTATAGTAATGAATTAGTGAACTTTTATGCAGGCAGGAGGAGTTTTTTTATGCACTTAACAGCCCTGATAGTATCACAAAATTTCGTTTTTAAACCGGATTGAAGGGAAGATCCTTTTTTGCGGCCTGAGCAATTGGGTATTGGGCAGAAAGATAGTAGCGGAAAGCCGGAAGAAACACTAATCAAAACCTACGGAACCCTGCCTTCCAAGCTAGGAGAGCGATTTAGTAAAAAAGATATACTATAAAAATATCATTTTTAATTATTCATCAATATCCTTTTAAGTGTGAGAGTTCAGGGATTTATATGAGAACATTTAATATATTCGCTTATCTAAGCAAAATAATGGCAATACCTCCAAATATTAATAAAGATCACTTACTTAAAGCAATTAAAAAAATAGATTTGGAAGGAATACCTTCAGGTTCGGATTCCAAATATTATGACTTAGTTTATAATAATAACTTTTATCCACCGAAACTTGTCGTTTCATTTGCTAACATATTTGCAAATGGAGTCGAACTAGATCGATCTTCATTTGAAGGTGGGTTAAAGACCTCTTGTTTTAACCTTCTCGAAAAGAATAATTTCATTATAATGAAGAAAGATCATTCTGATAAACCACACCCTACAAATGTTTGGGTGGAAAAAACTTTAGTAAAAAATAAGCAACACAGAATCGTAGGAGATGCCGCACTTGGTAAAATTCTGTGGTCTCCACAAAAAGATAAAGGAAAAGCTGATATTTACTCAAACATGAGGAAAGTACAAGAAGGTGATATTGTTCTTCACCTTGTTGATAATAAGGGAATTGTTGGGGTTTCGGTGGTAAGTTCTAGTTATCAAGAGGTAGCAGGAATAAAAGGTACTGGTTTTAATGGCCCTGCATATAAAATTAATTTAAAAGATTTTCAAAATGTTGAAATTCTTAATAGAGAAAATATACTTAAAGAATCTAACAGAAAGTTATTAGACTCAATACGATTCGATGAAAGAGTTTTTTATAATAAGAAGCTTGATTTGAATCAGGGAGCTTATCTCACAAAGTGCCCTCTTAAGTTGGCCTATTTGATTAATGAAAGCTACTACAATATCTACAAGAAAAATCTTCCGCATTTATCTAATCTAATAGAAAACATAGGGGACTATAATTATGATAAATTTGATATTAATATATTTCTTAATGACACTATAGAGTCTAACCTTCAATTCTCAGAAGGCTTAGTCGCCCGTTTTATTTCCTCGTTACTCACCAAACCATTCATAATCTTAACCGGTCTTTCAGGTTCGGGTAAAACTAAATTGGCACAGGCTTTTGCCAGTTGGATTTGTGAAAATGATAATCAATATTGCATTGTTCCGGTTGGTGCCGATTGGACAAATAGAGAGCCACTGCTTGGTTTTCCCAATGCTTTAGATACCAATGAATATATTCAGCCACAAAATGGTGCATTAAATTTAATAATCAATGCAAATAAGAATCAGGATAAACCTTATTTCTTAATTCTTGATGAAATGAACTTAAGCCATGTAGAACGCTATTTTGCAGACTTTTTAAGCGCCATGGAATCTAACTCTGGTATAGAGTTACATTCTAAAGATGATTTGGACAGTGTGCCACGTAAAATTGAATTGCCAAGCAATTTATTCATCATCGGTACGGTAAATATTGATGAAACTACCTATATGTTTAGCCCAAAAGTTTTAGATCGGGCAAATGTAATCGAGTTCAGGGTTACAGCAGAAGAAATGAAAACCTATTTAAATCATGTAGGTGAAGTAAATCTTAAAACATTGGCCGCCCAAGGAAGTAATATGGCTGCGCAATTCGTTTCTCTAGCTAAACAAAAGGTTGCTTCTGCAGCTGGGCAAGATGAAATTAAAGAACCAATGCTGGCATTTTTTAAAGAACTAAAAAAAACAGGCTCTGAATTTGGCTATCGCAGCGCAGCCGAAATTTTGCGGTTTGTTTCAATAGCTCAAATGATAAAACCTGATTGGGATTTAAAAGAAATATTCGATGCAGCTATTATGCAGAAATTATTGCCCAAGGTGCATGGATCGCGTAAAAAGTTAGCGCCGGTGTTAGAAAGCCTAGGTAATTTGTGTTTAAAAGAGGATATAAAAATTGCAGACGTTTTTGATGCTAAGATTGAAACAAATTATGCTGCAGTTGCACTTTATCCCGTTTCATTGGAAAAAATTGCAAGAATGTATGGCAATTTAATGGATAATGGATTTGCCAGTTACGCCGAAGCCTAAAAAAACATGAGAAGTGATCTTCAATTTGAGATCCTATTGCAGGATAAATCGTTTATCACATGTAAACTATGGTGTGAGAAATCTGGCGAACAAACAATTTTTAAAATTGATGATATTGAGGCGTTCGAAAATGGTGAGGCGAATATTCAGCTTATAGAAGGCCATTCTTACGAATATGAGCTTCCTGCTGGATATACTTTAGGCAACCATGAGCTGATTAAGAGATCTAATGCACATCCGAATGTTGGAAGAATTGTACCTAATATTTATGTAGGAACTTTATCTCTTAATATTTATTCGAAAGGAAAACAATGCGGTACTTTGGCTTTAGAGGTTCAGTCGCAAAAAACAAGTTATCGTGACGACTATAGGATCATGCTTGAAGATATTACTGAGCGTGCTACAGACTTGGTTTTGCTTCATTCTTCACCAGTTACTCAAAATTTAGTTAGTGATTTTGATAGCGATCCTAAAACACTTTATCAACGTTTTGCTTTTATAAAATCTATACTAGAATCAGACGAATTTGGTGATGCTTTACATAAGGTGTTTTCGAGCCCAGTAACGAAATGGGTAGCTACAGAAATTGAAAAAGATATCAGAAGTTTTAGACGTTTTGATAACAAAACAATTAGACAAATCTCATCTTGTTCCAATAGAATGAGTTTGCCAAAAGAACATCATTTGGTTCAAAAGCAGATTCTGAAATCGGTGCCGCAAAAAATATTAGGTTTTCATAATAAAGAATCGATTGATACACCCGAGAATAGATTTATAAAATTTGCTTTAGATTCGTTCCTAGAATTGGTGAGTAAGATAAAATTGTTGGCTAGGAATAACTCAAGGTTGAAAACAGAAGCAACAGTTTTAGAGGGTAAATTGGAACAATATCTTGGGCATGCCATATTCAAAGAAATATTTAATCTAGATACAATACCCTTTAATAGCCCTATTTTACAACGTAAAGAAGGATATAGAGAGGTTTTTAGATCGTGGCTGATGTTTGATCTTGCTGCAAAACTAATTTGGAGAGGTGGCGAAGACGTATATGCTGCAGGTAAAAGGGATATTGCAACACTCTATGAGTATTGGTTGTTTTTTAAGTTGTTAGATGTTATTAAAGACTTATTTAGAATTGAATCGAAAGAACTGGAACAATTAGTTAAGCCAACAAGTGACGATTTAGGATTACAGCTCAAGCAAGGAAATCATATCGCTATTAATGGTGTATATAAAAATGAAGTAAGGGATTTAAATATTCAATTCAATTTTAACCGTACTTTTTCCGGTAAGAATGAGTACCCTAACAGTGGAAGTTGGACGAAAAGCATGAGACCGGATTATACACTTTCTATTTGGCCTGAAGGAATCGATCAGGGTAATGCGGAAACAGAAGAACTTATTGTTCATATTCATTTCGATGCTAAGTACAAACTTGAAAGAATAGCAGATATACTTGGTGATGATACAGATGAATACAGTGACGACTTAACCCAAGAAGTACTAACAAGTGAAAAGATAGAGGAGTCAAAAGGCAATTTCAAAAGAGGTGACTTACTTAAAATGCATGCTTATAAAGATGCAATAAGAAGAACGGGAGGAGCATACGTTCTTTATCCCGGAAAAAATGAAGATGCTTATCAAACAAAAGGATTTCATGAAGTACTTCCCGGTTTAGGCGCTTTTGCAATTAAGCCTGATAAATTTGATGACGGAACATTAGCACTAAAAGGCTTTTTAACTGAAGTAGTTAAACATTTCCTAAACAGGGCATCACAGAGAGAGAAAACAGCATTTAGAGCTTATGAAATTCATAAAAATAAACCAAATAATGAAGTTCGGGAGCGTTTGCCAGAAGCTTTTGGAATAAATAGAGATTTACAACCAGACGATACTTATGTGTTGATTGGCTATTATCAGGATAAACAACGTGGATGGATAAATGAACATCGGCTCTATAATACGCGTACGAGAGAATCGAAAGGTACACAAGTGTTAGATGTTAATTTAGCTTCTGTCAAATATCTCTTACTGCATGGACCTAACGAAACCATAACCAACCAACTTTATAAAGTGAAAATGCCAGGACTTAATATATTTTCTAAGCAAAATTTAATAGAGAGGGGATATCCAGATCCAAGTCAAGATTTTTATTTGGTTTATGATTTTGAAGAAGTTAAAGAGCAGGAGCTGAAAAATATTAAATGGGATATCACGCTTCTTGACGGCTATAAAACAAATAGGAATTCTGCATTACCATTCACCGCTTCTTTGTCAGAACTCATGGCAGTAAAGGTTAAATAAGTCTTCTTCGGCGTGGATTACAAATCCACAGCTCAATGATCCGAAAAACATTTTTGAGCCCAGCGATTAGCGTTTGGCATTTAGCTAACCGACTTAAGCATTACCCCTAGGCAATGAACCAATGAACTAATTAAGCAAACAAAAAAAGCGATCCCCGTTTCCGGGAATCGCTGGTAATTTTGATATTAAAGCATTAGGTTTTTACCCTAAACCCTCCGCCTTCCTACCCTCAACCTTATTAATATCCAAAAATCTGCTCCAGGCTTAGCTTAGTTACCGGACCAAATTTTGCTAAATCGGCCATGTTGATTTTCTTTTCGGATGCCACGATACAATAACTGTAAGGTTTGCCCGAAAGATTGGTTTGGTGGAACGATTTTACATCATTAAAAGTTAATGGTTTTAAATTCGCGTATTCATCAACCCTCGAGTCGTGATCGAAACCTAATTTTTTATCGGCCAAATAACTATAAATAATTCCATCTTTGGTGATGCGGCTGGTTTCCAGGCCATTTAACGAGTTGGTTTTTGATAATGCAAATGATTTATCAGACTCTGGTAAAGTGGTTAATAACTCATTCATACCGGCAACTGCTTCATTCATTTTATCGGCCTGTGTACCAACATAAGCGATAATGGTATTTTCTTTTTCTTTGGTATTTGGAGAAGAATATACTGCAAAAGTAGAATAAGCCAAAGCTTTAGATTCGCGGATGGTTTGGAATACTACTGATCCCATGCCGCCGCCAAAATAGTTGTTAAACAAGGCGATTTTTGCAGCATTGGCCGGATCGTACAAGCCACCATTGCGTACCCAACGGATTTCTGCCTGCACCATATCGTAATCGGCAAAGTAAACTTTGGTTGAATCGGTTTTGGTGTATACAAATTTTTTGATTGGCGCGGCATCAGTAAATGCTTTGGCCAATGGGTGTGCTTTTACAATATCAGCAGAAAATGCGGTTAAAGTTTTAGGGCCATAATAAGTAATGGTGTGTTTGTAATTGGTAAGGTTGTGCAAGATGTAGATCAAATCTGCCGATTTCATATTTTTGATCTCATCATTGGTTAATCCGTAATTGAAAGGATTATCTGCACCGTACTGTGCATAACTCATTAAACCACCAAGAATTGATGATTTGTTTAATTTTGCGTTATCTCTCGATTTTAACAAACGGCCTTTTAAATCTTCTAAGGCTTTTTCGTTTGCTTTGCAATTTGCCAGTACATCTTCTACCAGGGCAATAGCTTTATCAAAATTTTCTTGTAAACCGCTGATAGATACTGTAGTTACATCGGTACCTACGTTTATGCTATAGCTACAGGCAATGTTGTAAAATGCTTTACTAATATCTTCTGCCGAATATTTATCAGTACTTAAGAAGGCTAAATATTGAGCAGCATAAGGCAACAGCTTATAGTTGTACGAGCCCATATCAAAACGGTAACCCAAACGGAAAATTCCGTTTTCGGTGTTTTGAACCGCAATTACATCAGCAATGCCGGCTTTACCGAAATTAAGGTCTTTGGTATAATCTAAAAACTTAGGGGCGATGGGTTTTACCGGCGCAGCAATAATGTTTTTCGTAAATGGAGAAACCTCATTGGCATTGGTTTTTACCGCGGTAATGGCTGGCTTTTCTACTTTAACGATACTTTTATCTTCGCCTTTGTGTTTTAAGATGGAAACATAGTTGTTGACGAAAAATTTATTGGCAAAATCTACAATTTCCTTTTTGGTTACTTTAGCCATTGCATCGGTTGACGCCAGGGTTTTATCCCACTCGGTACCACGGTTTTGGATAAAGGCATTCATCGCAAAATCTGCACGCACATCGTTATTATCGAAGCTTTGTAACTCTGCCAATTTGATGTTTGCAACAGTTGCTTTAATCAAACTTTCGTCGAATTCGCCTTTTTTAAGCAGTTCTACCTGCTCTAACAATAATTTTTGCGCTTCTTCTAAACTTTGGCCGGCTTTAGGTGAGCCAGATAAGATGAAGATTCCATAATCTTTCATCGAGTTATAACCAGCGCTAGCCCGCAACATTTTTTGCTGTTTATTGATGTTGATATCCATTAAACCTGCTTTACCGTTGGCTAAAATGCTGCCGATTAAATCTAACAATAAACTCTGGTGTGTATTTTGGGCAAAACCCCTGTATGCAACATATAAATTTTCGGCACTTGGGCCATAAATATCAACTGTTTGAACCTGTGTTAATGGTTTTTCTGGTGCAGGGTTATAAAGCGACAAAGGTTTAGGTGCCATATAAGCAAAGTCCTTGTCGATTTTTTTAATTAAATCATCATAATTAATATCGCCACTCATAATTAAGGCCATATTATTGGGCACATAATACTTGTTGTAATATTTTCTGATTTCGATTAAGGATGGATTTTTTAAATGCTCGATGGTACCAATGGTGGTTTGTTGTCCGTAGTTATGTGTCGGGAACAAAGCATACAGCATTTTCTCATACATTTTACGGCCATCGTTATCCATACCGATGTTTTTCTCTTCGTAAACAGCTTCTAACTCTGTATGGAAGATGCGGAAAACAGGGGCGCGGAAACGTTCTGCCTGTACGGCCAAGAATTTATCAATGGCATTTGATGGAAGATCTTCCTCGTAAACGGTTTCTTCTACCGAGGTGTGGGCATTGGTTGAGTTGCTCCCGATCGATTTCATCATTTTATCGTATTCGTTCGCGATAGAATAATTAGAAGCTTCGCCCGAAGTTTTATCAATTTCCTTATAAATCTCTTTACGTTTGGCCGGATCGGTAGTTTTGTTGTACGTTTCGTAAAGTGCTTCGATCTTATCTAAAAGCGGTTTTTCTTTGGCATAGTTTAAGGTTCCAAATTTATCCGTTCCTTTAAATAAAAGGTGTTCTAAATAATGCGCCAGGCCGGTATTGGTACGCGGATCGGTATTACTGCCCGCTCTTACCGCCATTTTATAGGTAATATTTGGCTCTTTATTGTTCTGAGATAAAATTACAGTCAAACCGTTTTTTAGTGTATAAAAACGTGTTTTGGTCGGATCGTTGGTTACATACCTGTAGCTAAAGCCACCAGATGTTCCTGTTTTCCATTGATAGGTTGTTTGCGCCTTCGCTAAAGCACCTGTAATTAGAAAACAAGCCAAAGTAAATAGTTTGAATTTCATTGAATTGGTTTTGGTTTATGATAATGAGTGTGTAGCTGCTGGTTTAAGCGTGATCTTAAATACAGCCTTCATTTTTAATAAGTTATTTATCCAAATATATATGCTTTCTGGCAGGGAATGAAATAATTTTGATTTCAAAACTAAAAATCTAGGAATAAATGATTTTAGCATATAAATCATGTCTTATTGTGCCTTGAATTTATAATCTGTATTTTTACCGGCATGACAAAGCAGGGCACAAAACCAAATATTTTAGTTGTAAATGACGACGGGATTACAGCTACGGGCATAAAGAATTTAATGGAAGTAATGCAGGAGCTGGGCAATGTAGTGGTGGTTGCACCAGATAGTCCGCAGAGCGGAATGGGACATGCCATTACCATAGGCAAACCGATCCGTTTTGATAAGGTTGATCTTTATGCAGGTGTAGAAATGTATAAATGCAGTGGAACCCCTGTTGATTGTGTTAAAATTGCTGTAAATAAGATTTTTAAAGGTAAAAAACCTGATTTATGCGTTTCAGGAATTAACCATGGACTAAATAATTCGATTAATGTACTTTATTCAGGTACCATGTCTGCTGCAGTAGAAGGCGCAATTGAAAAAATTCCTTCTATTGGTTTCTCATTAGACGATTTTGCAGCTGATGCCGATTTTAGTCATACCAAAAAATACATTAAAAACATCTGTGAGCAGGTTTTGGTGAATGGTTTACCAGAAGGAACCTTGTTAAATGTGAATTTCCCAAAAGGCGATCAGCTAAAAGGCGTTAAGGTTTGCCGCCAGGCCAATGCGAAGTGGATGGAAGAATTTGATGAAAGAACTGATCCTTACAAGCGGCCATACTATTGGCTAACCGGTGTTTTCGAAAATTTCGACAAAGGAGAAGATACTGATGTTTGGGCATTGGAAAACAATTATATTTCTATTGTTCCGGTCCAGTTTGATTTAACGGCGCACCATGCCATACAAGCAATAAACAGTTGGGATTTTATTGGCAACAATGCTGCTAAATCTACAGGTGCCGGCACTAAAGTTTCAGCGCCAGATGGCATTAATTTAGGTTAAGCGTTTGCCATTATGATTGATCGATTGAAAAGACTAAATAATTCTGTATGGATAGGTTTGGGCATTGGTTTGCTTGTGCCGGCAATATTTTGTTCCATTGCCTGGTACATTATTGCTCATGTTGCTTCTCTCGCCAAAGCAGATTTGTTATATATTGGTGGTATTGCCATAAATGCTTATACCATGCAATACTTTTTTAAATACAATAAAGAAAATATTGGCAGGGGTATATTGGCCGCAACGTTTTTATGCGCTTTTGTATTTTTTGCTTATAAAGTTTTTTAAGAGAAATACAAGAGTAACAATGACTGATCAAGTCGGTTCGTCATTCCCAACTTGATTGGGAACCACGGAGTGCTCATGAATGCCTCTGAACAAAAGAAAACTTATGAATAATCCTAATGCTATAGGCTTTAAGGTTCCCGCCTGCGCGGGAATGAGGATCACTTTTTTCTTACATACAATGACGTTTTTTCTATAAAATTATAACATGAAATACTACCTCGTAGCCGGAGAAGCCTCTGGCGATTTACATGGTGCCAACTTAATGAAAGCCTTAAAAGCGGAGGACGGCGAAGCTGTGTTCAGGTATTTCGGGGGGAATAAAATGCAGGCCGAGGGTGGCGAATTGGTTAAACACTATGCCGATATGGCTTTTATGGGTTTTACAGAGGTAATTCTAAATTTAAGGACCATTTTCAAAAACCTTAAAGCCTGCAAGAACGATATTTTACAATGGAAGCCTGATGTACTGATCCTGATCGATTTTCCGGGGTTTAATTTAAAAATCGCGGAGTTTGCAAAGGCCAATGGTATTAAAGTATGTTATTATATTTCACCTAAAGTTTGGGCATGGAACCAAAAACGGGTGTTGAAAATCAAAAAAGTTGTCGACCATATGTTCTGTATTTTGCCTTTCGAAGTAGATTTCTACAAAGAATGGGGCATGCAGGTAGATTATGTAGGCAACCCATTATTAGACGAAATTGCGCAATTTACGCCAGATCTAAATTTTCGCGAAAACCATCAATTAGGAGATGGAAAAATTATCGCCCTGCTGCCTGGTAGCCGCAAGCAGGAAATAGAACGTTTACTCCCGGTGATGTTGAGTGTTACCGAAAACCATCCCGATTATATTTTCGCCATAGCAGCCGCACCAACCTTTACCGAAAGTTATTATCGCCAGTTTACGGGCGATAAAAAAGTTCATCTGCTTTTTAACAGTACCTATAATTTATTGCACCATGCGCATGCTGCAATTGTTGCTTCAGGAACAGCTACGCTAGAAACTGCTTTGTTTAAAGTGCCACAAGTGGTGGTTTATAAGGGTGGAACCATTTCAATTGCCATTGCCAGGATGTTGGTGAAAATTAAGTTTATTTCATTGGTTAATCTTATTGTAAACAAGAAGATTGTAACCGAACTTATCCAGGGAGATTGTAACACCCAAAAGGTAAACGAAGAACTCGAAACTATCTTGACAGGGGAGGGCAGAAATGAGATGTTAAAACATTATGATGAGTTGCTTTTACTTATGGGAAAACCCGGCGCTTCGGCAAAAACGGCCAGATTAATTACGACCTATTTGCACAAAACAATTTAACAGGATAGAGGGGCCTGATGATGAACTTATTTACTTTTACAGGATATTAATTTTGATACAAAAGACGCTTTAATGGCGCCTTTTGTTGTTTTAAGCTTTCATATTTACCTTGTACCATCCTTTAACAAGTGTTTCTAAAACGATTAACATAAAAAATGTTAAATTGCGTCTTTATAATGGGCAAAAATTTAAAAGCTGCAATTTTTATTTAGCTTTGAATTGATTAACTTAAAGAAATCCAACCAGATGAAATCGCTTTCTATTAAAGATATAGCCGTAAAAGCAAATGTATCCATTACCACAGTTTCATTCATTATTAACGGTAAAGCAAAAGAGAAATCGATAAGCGAAGCAGTAATAGAGAAAGTTGAAAAAATTATCGAAGAAAGCGGTTATAAGCCTAATCAGATTGCAAGAAGCTTAAGAACTGGTAACTCCAATATCATCGGTTTAATTATCGAAGACATCTCCAATTCATTCTTCTCCAGGATTGCAAGGTTAATCGAAGACAAAGCCTATAAAAGAGGCTATAAAATCATTTATTCCAGCACCGAAAACAATGTAGATAAAGCGAAAGAACTGATCAACATGTTCAAATCGCGCAAGGTTGATGCGTATATCATTTCTCCGATAAAAGGAATAGAAGAAGATATACAAATGCTCCTTGATGATGGTAACCCGGTAATCCTGTTCGATAGAAATTTGTCAGACATTAATACCAGTTATGTTGGCGCAGATCATTTTAATGCCTCGCACCAATCCATACAGAGTTTTATCGATCAGGGTAAAAAGAATATCGCCCTGGTTACCACTGATATAAATGTGGAACAAATTATAGAGCGATGCGATGGTTATAAAAAAGCACTGGAAGATAATGGAATCAAATATGATGACAACCTGGTTTTAAAGATCCACTTTAATCAGGAAGAGCGCGAAACGATTGCTCAGATTCAAGAACTCTTCGAAAATAAAAAGATCGATGCAGTGTTATTTGCAACCAATTATTTAGCAATTAGTGGTTTAAAAGCACTAAAACAAATCAATAAAAAAGTAGGAGATGATTTAGGAGTTATCGCATATGATGATCATGAAGCATTCGAACTGCATACCCCCCGTATTTCTGCTGTCCAACAACCCCTGGAAGAAATAGCTGAAACCATTATTAAACTCATCTTAAATCAGCTTTCTTCAAAAGGTAAATCGCCTGTTGAAGAGGTAATTATCCCCGCCCGTTTAGTCATCAGAGACTAGGAAAAAAATCATCCCTCGCTGCATTGTAATATTTTTTTTACTTACTAAAACGTTTTATTATAATTTAAAATTCTTATAATTGACTGACTAAAACGTTTTAGCATAGCCGATCTATTATTATGAGAATTACAGCAGCTCCTTACTGGATTTTAACCGTTTTTACCAAACCGCAGAAATAGATTTTGGTCGCCGGAGTTTTTTCTATCATGATCAAATCAAACCTTTTAAATCGATAAGATACCTGAAAATGTTCGGCAACTAATCCATCCGGTCATTTCCATCGCAGATAAAATATTACCAGGAAAAAAAATAACTAATCAATTTATAATTTAACAAAACCGTTAATGAAAATTAATTTACTTAAAATCACGGGGCTGTCTGCTGCAATTATATTGCTAAATAGTCCGGCGTTTTCAATGAATTTGGAGTGGGAAGGTACACGGAGGTTCTTGAATGATAACAAGCTCAATGGGCGGGTTCAGGCGCAAAAAAATGTTACCGGAACAGTGGTGGATGATAGTGGCCTGCCAGTTCCAGGGGCAGGTATCAAAAACCAAACAACAGGTAAAACAACTGTTACCGATGCTAACGGTAAATTTGCTATCGAAGCCAGTGAGGGGCAGGTGCTCCGTTTTACTTATATTGGTTACGATACCCAAGATATAACTGTTGGCCAATCATCAGTTATCAATGTAAAATTTGCAGTATCAAAAAATACAAACCTAAAGGAGGTAACCGTTGTTGCTGTTGGTTATGGTACACAGGGTATTAAAGAAACTACTTCTGCAGTAGGCCATGCCGGTATTGAAGATTTTAGACAAAGTGGATCAAGAAATCCTTTAGATCTTATCCAGGGCAAAATTGCCGGTTTAAACTTAACCAGACCAGGTGGTAGTAATCCAAATAGTGGTGTTTCTGTACAGCTTAGGGGATCCGTAACGGTGACCGGAAGCCGTAGTCCTTTATTTGTAATTGATGGCATACCGGGTGGTAACCCAGATTTATTGCAGCAGGACGATATTGCTTCAATCGATGTATTGAAGGATGGTTCGGGAGCAGCAATATATGGTACCAGCGCCAATGCCGGTGTAATTTTGATTACGACCAAGAAGGGTAAAGCAGGCCCTGGCGTGTTCGAATATTCTAGTTATTTGAGAAAGGAATATCTGCAGAACCGTCCAGATTATTTAACCGCTGACGAATATCGCGAAAAAATAACATCAGGACAGATTAAACAGCAGAATTTTGGTAGTTCAACCGACTTTTATAATGATTTGATCAATCACGATAATCTTTCGCAGAATCACAATCTTTCTTTCAGCGGGGGAACCGATAAAACAAACTACAGAGCGAGTTTAAACTATCGCGATTTAGAAGGTATTGCTAAAGAGAATGGTAGAGAGGAATATACCTTAAGATTAAATGTAAACCAAAAAGGATTGGATGACCGCTTGAATATTCAGATGAACTTGGTTACCAATTTTAATAAAGCCAATTTATTGGGCGGTGGCGGATGGGAAAGTGAATCGGCAAAAAACCCTACGCTTTCTAACTTCAAACCAGATGGTTCATATCGTTTTGATTTAACGAGTACTAACGAGTATGCGCGTTTATTCCAGGAAACGAATTACAGAAAGCAGCAAACGACTTCTGGTGACGTAAAGGCTGATTTAGATATCATTAAAGGATTAAAGGCTTCAATTTTTGGGTCCGTAGTGCGAAATTCATATGTGGATGGTCAATACCGTTTAAAAGCCAGTGAGAACTCTGTTGAAAATACCGATTTCCCTAATGGCGGTTATGCTTACAAAGGAGATTTTCTTTCACAGGCTTATGCGCTTGAACCTACCTTAAATTATACCAATACATTTGCTCAAAAGCATAATATTACGGCATTGGCAGGCTATAGCTACCGTTATTATATGGAAGAGAGCTCAAACCTGTCTAACCGTGGGTTCATCAACGACCTTTTTCATGAGGATAATATATCACAGGGAGCTGCATTGGGTGTTGGTAAAGCTACAATGGCCAGCGGTAAAAACGACAATACTTTAATTGCATTCTTCGGAAGGGTAAACTATGCTTTCGATAATAAATACCTGGTTCAGTTTATCTTAAGAAGAGAGGGTTCATCAAGGTTTGGGGCAAATAACAAGTGGGGTAACTTCCCTGCTGTTTCTGCCGGATGGAATATTACTGAAGAAAGTTTTATGAAAAATGTTCCTTTTGTTAACTACCTGAAATTACGGGCTGGTTATGGGGTTACCGGTAATTCACCTACTGTAAATAACGTATCCCGTGTTACGCTTGGCGGTGGCGGTAAATACCTATATCCTGATGGTAACTACTACGAAACTTATGGACCAGATAGAAACCCAAATCCGAATTTAAGATGGGAACGTAAACAGGAGGCAAACATCGGTTTAGATTTTACCTTGCTTAACAGCCGCTTAACGGGTTCGATTGATGTATTTAAAAGAACAACAAAAGATCTTCTGGATAGTTATACAACACCTCAGCCACCGTACGTTCGCGATAATCTGCAAACCAATGTTGGTCAGATCTCCTCTAAAGGCATAGAGTTGGGCTTAAGTTACATGGTAATTAAAAATGATAACTTCAGTTGGAACATGGATGCTACAGCAAGTACATTAAGCAATAAGCTGGATAGCTACTCAAATGATGTATTTAAAGTTAAATTTATTACCCGCGGAGGCATTGGCGGTGCGGGAGATTTGGGTGATGCCTTTACCATATTTGAAGGCGGAAAAATCGGCGAATTCTATGGGAAAAGGTTTGCTGGTTTCACACCTGAAGGCAAATGGTTATTCTATAACAGAAACGGCGAAAAGGTTTTAAATGGCCAGATCAATACCTCACGCAACGATTTAAATGCAACAGATTTAGCCGTTATCGGTAACGCCATTCCTAAATACTATGCTTCGTGGACAAATAGTTTTACCTATAAGAATTTCGACCTTCGTATATTTTTGAGAGGTAAATTTGGTTTTGATGTATTAAACACCACGGCATTAACCTACGCCAACAGAACATGGTCTGGTAATTTATTGAGGAGCACTTTCGATAAATACAAAGATATTAACGATACCTACATGTATTCCGATTACTATTTAGAAAGTGGAAGTTTTGTTAAACTTGATGAGGTTACTTTAGGTTACAACTTTAAATTTAAGAATAAGTACATCCGCAAGCTGCGCCTTTATGCAACCGGACAAAACCTTGGAACCATTACGGGTTATACCGGAAATGATCCTGATTTTGTACAGGATAATGGTATTGGAAACGAAATTGATGGTAAGAGTTTAGGTATTGATACAAGAGGCCCATACCCAAGTACCAGATCATTTGTAATCGGATTAAATGTTGGATTCTAAAAACTTAAAAATGAAAAATAAATCAATTATATATGGTATGCTTGCTGGCGTATTAAGCATTAGTGCTTGTACCAAACTTGATGAAAATGCATACGATCAGTTATTAACTGATAATTTTTATAATAACAAAACAGAGGTATTATCGGCCGTGTTAAGACCCTATACACACGCAAATGCATGGGTTACCCCATCTGGCCAGGATGGTTGGTGGCGCCTTGCCGAATTATCTGGTGATCAACTGGCATGGCCTACCAAAGGCCGCCATGGTGAGGATGGAGGTAAATGGAAAAGGTTACATTACCATACCTGGACCGTTGATGAAGGTGGAATTAACCAGGCATGGGTATTAATGAACTGGGGAATGGGCTTATGTAATGATCCGATTGAAAATATCGAAAAACGTGATATTGGACAGATGGGCATTACGCAGGTGGAAAAGGAAGCTTATATTGCTGAATTAAAACTTTTAAGGGCATTTCATTATCTTAAATTAATGGATCTGTTTGGAAATATCCCTGTAGTAACCAAAGTAGGGTTTCCTGAAAGGCCTGAAACCATGCCGAGAAAAGAGGTATTCAACTTTATCGAGTCGGAGATCAAAACCAATATCGATAAAGCACCTAAACTTTCACGTGCAATGGTGGGCAGGATAAGCCAGGCTGCTGGTTATGCCATGTTGGTAGAACTTTATCTAAATGCAGAGGTATGGACAGGGACTCCACGCTGGGATGATTGCATTGCTGCAGCAAATAAACTAATCTCTGGCGAAGCAGGAGCACAGAACGGCGTTATGGCGCTTGATCCTAACATTACCGACCAGTTTAAAACCACAAACGACTTATCTAAAGAGGTTATTTTCTCTATTGCTTATAATTATTCAATTGCCAATTTTCAGCCTTCTTGGCCAGCAGAATTCTATCACTTTAAACAACAGCAAATTTATGGTGGTGGTAGAAATGGTAACGATGGTATTGTGTTGATTCCCGGTGTTTTTACAACTTACGAAGACGCTGACTTGAGAAAAAGAGGTTGGCTTTTAGAAGGGCCTATGTTCCAGTTTGTTGCTCCAACCCAACCAGTTCTTGCATCTGAAGAATACAATGGATCGCAGTTGGAATTTGTTGATAATATCAGGAAAAACAAAGTGGGCTCTACTGTAAGCAACATGAGCGAAGGTGAAGAAAATTCTGGTGTACGTTTTAACAAATATAAATTAGGTAATCAGTTTCCTGGCCCTGGCGGAGTGCCTGCCATTGATGTGAATTATAACAATGGTGATTGGAATATCTATCGTTTAACTATGATTTATTTTGCTAAAGCAGAAGCAATTATGCGTAAAAATGGGGGAGTAGCTACAGCAGAAGCTGTTCAGTTAATTAACGATTGTAAAAAACGCGCGTTTAGTGAGGCAGATTTTGCTACCCGTGCCTACACTACAACAAGTTTAACTTTAGATGAGCTTTTGGCTGAAAGGGGAAGAGAGTTTATTTTTGAAGGCATGAGAAGAGATGACCTGATCCGCTTTGGCAAATTTGCATCAGGTAGCTGGTGGGATCATACGCCATCAACAGCGACCAAGGCGCTCTACCCAATTCCTTTAAGGCAATTAACATTGAATACCAATCTAAAACAAAATCCTGGTTATCAATAAAAAATAACAAAAAAAGGTGTCCAATTTGGGCACCTTTTTTTGTTATTTTTGATCAAGCTCTTTGTAACCTATATGTTACGAATTTAAGGGGTAAAAGATGTACATTTTTTTATTAATATTGAATTAGTAAAACGTTTTACTTTAATCGACTACCGAGCAGCAATAATCCCACTTAATTTACGGTCATTTTTACGTTTTCTGTGATCAGAATTAGAAAATCTAGCCGGGAAAATTAGGTAAAACGATTTATGAACGAACCAAATATTAATTTATGAGAAAACTTTCCTTAGTAGCACTTTGTCTTTTTTTTAATTTAATTACAAAAGCACAAGATAAAGCACCCGCTTATCCCTTAATTACACATGATGCATATTTTAGTATTTGGTCTTTCGGCAATGAGCTTAACCAATCGGTAACTAAACATTGGACAGGTAAGGAGCAATCTTTACTGGGCATTATAAAAGTAGATGGTAAATTTTACCGGTTTTTAGGGGAGGAAAGCAAAACCTTTAAAGAAATACTCCCAGCTGCCGATGCATTAAAATACCAGGCCAGCTACAGTTTCGACAAACCTGAAGCAGGTTGGGAAAATAACGGTTATAACGATAATAGCTGGAAAAAAGCCGAAGCCCCTTTTGGAGACGATAATTCTGCCAAAACAAAATGGAATAGCGATGATCTTTATTTTAGAAGAACCTTCGATGTAGACAATGTATCGGCGACAAAAAAATACCTGAAACTCAATCACGATGATAATGTAATTGTTTATTTAAACGGTAAAGTAATTTATAAAAAGAATGGATGGGCTTCTGATTATACTTATGTGCCAATTGAAGATGGCATCTTAAAAGCAGGAAAAAATGTATTGGCCATCCATTGCAAAAATACAGCTGGTGGCAGGCATTTAGATGCCGGGCTTGTAGAAGAAGCTGCAGACAATGTAAAAATTGCTCCCGCTACTCAAACCAATGTATCTATTCAGGCTACCACTACCAAATATACTTTTAGCTGTGGCCATGTAGAACTACAGGTAGCTTTTACCTCCCCATTATTGCTTAACGATATTAAATTAACAGCCAGGCCAATCAGTTATATCAATTATACCGTAAAATCTACTGATGCCAAGCCGCATAGTGTTGATATTTTCTTTGGCGCATCATCAAACCTGGCTGTAAATACACCAAGCCAAAGTGTATCGGCCTGGAAGCGTTCGAAAAACAATCTCTCCATCTTAAAAACAGGGACTGTAGAACAGCCAGTATTAAAGAAACGGGGCGATGATCTGCGTATCGATTGGGGCTATTTATATGTGGCCGTTCCCGCTAAGTTTAATGCCACTCAGTTTATAGCTACGCAGAATGAAAGCTTAAAAAGTTTCGTCGATTCCAAATATCCAACACAAACACAGGTTTTAAATTCGAAAAACCTAAACCTAAGCAGTATTATTTCTTTCGGTTCGGTTTCTTCAAGCCCGGTAGATAAATATATGATGTTGGGCTATGATGACCTAAAATCGGTTGAATACTTTGGCGAAAAGCTACAGCCCGTTTGGCGACAGGCTGGTTCACAGCAATTCGAAGATCAACTGGCCGAGGCGAGTGCTCAGTACCCTTCGTTAAAAACCAAGTGTGCCATTTTTGATGCTAAACTATACACCGATGCCGAAAAAGCAGGTGGCAAAGAATATGCGGATATGTGTAAATTGGCTTATAGGCAGGCTATTGCGGCGCACAAAATTGTATACGCACCAAATGGCGACATTCTGTTTCTATCGAAAGAAAATTTTAGTAACGGATCAATCAATACAGTGGATGTAACTTATCCGTCAGCACCACAATTTTTAGTGTACAATCCCGAATTGTTAAAAGGAATGCTTAATGGTATTTTCTATTATTCAGAAAGCGGAAAATGGAAGAAACCATTTGCAGCACACGATTTAGGTACTTATCCTTTAGCCAATGGCCAAACCTATGGCGAAGATATGCCTGTAGAAGAGGCTGGCAATATGATTATCTTAACAGCTGCCATAACCAAAGCAGAAGGAAATGCAAAGTATGCAGATAAACATTGGGAGGTAATGTCTGTATGGGCAAATTATCTGCTAAGAGAAGGTTTCGATCCGGCCAATCAGTTATGTACCGACGATTTTGCGGGGCATTTGGCTAGAAATTCTAATTTATCAGTTAAAGCCATTGTAGCCTTAGGTGCTTATGCACAAATGGCGCGATTATTAGGCAAAGCCGATGTAGCTACAAAATATAGAACAGCTGCCTTACAGATGGCCCAGAACTGGATGAAACTTGCCGATGATGGCGATCATTACGCGTTAACATTTAATGATAAAAATACCTGGAGCCAGAAGTACAACCTCGTTTGGGACAAACTTTTAAAACTTGATCTTTTTCCTAAAGAAGTATACAAAAAGGAAATTAACTTTTATTTAACCAAACAAAAAGATTTCGGATTACCGTTGGACAGCCGTAGAACTTATACCAAATCTGACTGGATTATGTGGACAGCCACCTTGGCTGATAACCAAGCCGATTTTCAAAAATTTGTAAGTCCGATATATCGTTTTGCAACCGAAACGGAGAGTAAGGTGCCATTGAGCGACTGGCATGAAACCACCAATGGAAAAATGACAGGCTTTCAGGCGAGAAGTGTTGTTGGCGGTTATTTCATCAAAATGTTGGCCGATAAATGGAATATTAAATAATCATATCATCAGCGGTTGTAAGCGCATAACTGCGCTCACAAATGCTGTTTTTTTAAATAGGCAGACTGGTCTTGGTTATATCAGCTGGAAAGAATAAACACACAAACAAATGAAATTTAAATTAATCGCATCCATTTTATGCTGCCTTGCTGCCAAAAGTTTAATGGCGCAGCAGAAAGATTGGGTTCACTACGTTAACACACTTCAGGGCACAAACTCCAAGCACGAACTCACCAGGGGGAATACCTATCCAACAACGGCACTGCCATTTGGTATGCACACCTGGACACCCCAAACGGGTAGAAATGGCGATGGTTGGAAATATCAATATTTTAAAGATAAAATCAGAGGCTTTCAGCAAGCGCATCAATGCAGTTCGTGGACGAGAGACTATGCGGTATTTTCTTTAATGCCAATGGTTGATGAACTGATAGTAAATGAAGATAAACGCGAAACTAAATTTAGTCATCAGGACGAGATCGCTAAACCAAACTATTATAAGGTAACATTCGAAAATGATATTACTACCGAAATTTCACCGTCAGAGCGTGGCGCACACCTCAGGTTCAGCTATCCAAAAGGCAAAAGAAGTTTTTTAATTTTAGACGGATACAACAGATTAAGCGGTGTTCAGATCTATCCTAAAGAAAATAAAATAACGGGCTGGGTAAACAATGGCGAAGGTTTTAAAAGAGGTTGGAAGAGTTATTTCGTAATCCAGTTCGATCAACCGATTAAATCTTACGGTACCTGGGAGAATAAACGTAATACCATTGCAAAAGATTCTATTTCTGCTGAAGGATTGGGAAAAGGTGCATTTGTACAGTTCGAATCTGGTGCAAAGGTGCAGGTAAAAACTGCTTCATCTTATATTAGTTTACAACAGGCCGAACTCAATTTAAAAAGAGAACTGGGCAATGATAAGACCTTAGAAGAAACCAAAGCCCATGCTGCTGCGGCGTGGAATAAATCGCTCGGTAAGATAGAAGTAGAAGGCGGATCTAAAGCAGATATGGAAACTTTTTATTCTTGCTTTTTTAGGGCAAGCCTGTTCTCCAGAAAGTTTTATGAAATAAATGAAGCCGGAAAACCATATTACTTTAGTCCGTATGACGGTAAAGTGCACGATGGGTATATGTTTACCGATACGGGTTTCTGGGATACCTTCCGTGCGCAATTTCCGCTAAACACTCTGGTGCAGCCAGAAATGCACGGTCGTTATATGCAGGCCATGCTCGATGCCTATGAGCAATGCGGGTGGTTGCCATCGTGGTCTTTTCCCAGCGAAGCTGGAAGTATGATTGGTAACCACGCTATTTCTTTGTTAACCGATGCCTGGGCAAAAGGAATCAGAACGTTTGATCCGAAAAAAGCGCTAGACGCTTATTATCACGAGGCAATGAATAAGGGGCCATGGGGTCCTGCAAATGGTAGGGATGGTGTAACAGAATATAACCAATTGGGGTATGTGCCTTATCCAAAATACAGAGAAGCTACAGCCAAAACACTAGAGTATGCCTACGATGACTATTGCGCTTACCATTTGGCAGAAATGATTGGAGATAAGCATTATATGAAGGTTTTTGAGAAACCCATGTTCAATTATAAAAATGTTTATGATCCTTCTACCCGTTTTATGAGGGGTAGGAATGCAGAGGGGAAATGGTCGCCAAATTTCGACCCAACGGAATGGGGAGGCCCGTTCACAGAAGGAAATGCCTGGCATTGGCAATGGTCGGTTTTTCAAGATACCAAAGGTTTAATTAATTTGATGGGAGGGAAAAGTAATTTTATCGCCAAGCTCGATTCTGTTTTCAGCGAACCTAATAAAGTAAATGTGGGTTCGTATGGCGGGATGATCCATGAAATGACCGAAATGGTAATGGCCAATATGGGTCAATATGCACATGGAAACCAGCCCATACAGCACATGGTGTATTTGTATAATTATGCTAACCAGCCCTGGAAAGCGCAATTTTATGCCCGCAAGGTGATGCATGAACTGTACGATGCTACAGAAAATGGTTATCCTGGAGACGAAGACCAGGGGCAAACTTCATCGTGGTATGTGTTAAGCGCGTTAGGGTTTTACAGCGTAACGCCAGGTACTGGGGAGTACGTTTTAGGAAGCCCAATGTTTAAAAAAACGACTATTAATTTAGAAAACGGCAAAAAATTCGTGATTGAGGCACCCGCCAATAATGCTGCCAATGTTTATATAAAATCGGCAAGCTTAAATGGTAAAAATTATACCAAAAATTTTATAAACCATAGCGATTTGTTAAAAGGAGGGGTGTTAAAATTAGAGATGAATGTTAAACCTTCGTTAAATAGGGGAGGATTAGAAGAAGATAAGCCATTTTCGCTTAGTAAATAGCTACTTTTGGCGAATTAATTCAGATTATAAAGAATAGATAACAGAAATATATATAGAATGGAAAAGCCTGTTGCATTAGGTGTAGATATTGGCGGCTCGCATATTACGGCCGCATTGGTGGATTTAGAAACGAGAACTTTGGTGAAGGATTCCATCAAACGTAGCCCTGTGAATTCGCAGGAGAGTAAAGAAGTGATTTTATCCGCATGGTGCGATATCATCAATAAGGCTTTTAAAAACATTAAAAACGGCGCCCGGAATGTTGGAATTGCCATGCCCGGCCCCTTTAATTATGGTGAAGGCATTTCATTAATTAAAGATCAGGATAAGTTTAAATCACTTTACCAGATCAATGTAAAAGAAGAATTGTCTGAAAGATTGGATATTCCTGCAGCGCATATTCACTTTATAAACGATGCAGCAGGTTTCTTACAAGGTGAGGTTTTTGCTGGCGCTGCCAAAGGAAATGCCAGTGTGTTGGGTTTAACGCTCGGTACGGGATTGGGTTCATCACTTTGTCTCAATGATAAAGCTTTCGATGCTGACCTCTGGAACTCCGAATTTTTAGACGGAATTGCGGAAGACTACCTTTCTACGCGCTGGTTCGTAAAACGTTTTAATCAACTTAGCGGCAAAACGGTAGATGGCGTGAAAGAACTGGTAGAAATAGTAGAAACCGATCATTTTGCCACCCGGGTATTTATGGAATTTGGTTATAACCTCGCGCAGTTCCTGATCCCTATTATTAAAAAACACAAAATCGATACTGTGATTGTTGGTGGTAATATTGCGCAATCTTTTAGTGCTTTTGCACCCGAGTTGATTGCAACCTTAAAAGGTAACGACATCGACACGGCAATAAAAATATCCGAACTTAAAGAACATGCAGCGTTAATTGGTGCTGCAAGTTGCTGCGATTTAAGCTTAACCTAACAAGGAGAGGACTGCGGTGATGACTTAACATAATTAGTCCCGCAGTCTGCTCCTCTTTTGTCTTGCTCTACGACATAACGCCCTTTTTCACGGCAATCCTGTTTGTCATTCGTGTGTTTTAGTTATTGATCTTTTTGTCTCTGTTTATCAAAAAAATGGAATTAATTTTTCATCTGCGATATTATGCTTATTATTGCTTAATAAAACGTTTTAGTATAACGTTAAATCACTTTTAGATTTTCAAAATATTTCAATTAAAAATACACACCAACAAACAAATGAATCAGAAATTTTTAATCATTGCACTGGCTTCTTTTTTAGGAGCAAAGGCTTTTGCTCAAAACCGGGGACAACGAGAATACAAGATTACCATCAATGATAAAGATAGCGCAACAAATGCTATCGTGGATGACAAACTAAAGGCTGCTTTTTTTCAGGTTTATCCAACATTTGCCCAGGCAGATGGATACCGTACCAAAAGAGATGTAGTATTAGATTTAGTAACGGAAGAAACACCAACAATACAGGCCAAAGCTGGAGAAATTAAAGTAAACAGTCAATGGGTTAAAAACAAATCGCAAAAGAAAATCCAAAAGGAATTATTTAATGCACTCTCAAAAAACTGGGTTTCTTACAGTAAAGAAAAACACAAAGGTTATGAGTTAACATTTATAAGCAAAGATCCAAATTTAGATCCGACTGTGAGAAAGAAGTTAATTGCTACTTATTTCGAAATCTACCCAACCCTGGTTAAAACATTTAACGATAAATCTACCCACGATGTATTATTTGTGGTGGATACAGCTTACAAGGCAGTTGCAGAAGCAAGCGGAAACAGAATTTTGTTTAGTGCTGCTTATATGAAAGCGCATCCAACCGATATTGATGTGGTAACACACGAAACCATGCACATTGTTCAGGGTTATGGCTATAGTGCCGGCCCGGTTTGGTTAACCGAAGGTATTGCCGATTATGTACGTTATAAATATGGTGTTGATAATGTGGGCTCGAAATGGAGTTTGCCGGATTATAATGCAAAGCAGAGTTATAAAAATAGTTACCGCATTACCGCAAGGTTTTTTGCATGGTTAGAGCAAAATGTGAAACCTGGCTTAATTGCTACTTTAGATCAACAGTTAAGAGCGCATCAATACAAGGAGGAATCTTGGGCAGCCTTAACCGGGAAAACTGTCGACCAGCTATGGGAAGACTATAGCAAAGAACCACAAAAGGTAAGCCTTACTTACAGTAGCAAAAAATAAGAAATTTATCTAGATGGAACGGTCGTCATCTCGATTCGATAGCTAACGGATGAAACGCAGTGGAATGTTCCAAAGGAACTCCTTCGGAGGAGAGATCGATCTATACAGATTAGCTTCGCTGAGCCTTCGGGTTCTCGACTCCGCTGCACTGCACTCGACATGACGATCCGCTGTTTTGTAAAAATAATAATCACCAAAGTAAAATTTTTGATCATTTACTAAATCGTTTTACATATTATATTTATTTTGCAGAACTAAACAGGCTAACCAAAGTAACAATCCATCACAATAAAAATATAATCAGATGAAAAAAATATTTACTTTTTCAATCTTCCTAATGTTTGTTTCGGCTTTTTCAGCTCATTTAAAAGCACAGGAAATCACAAAGAAAAGTGGTTATACATTATCGTTCGAGAGTAATTTTAAGGAATTAGACCCTCAATTGAAGAAACGGTTAATCAAAACTTTTTTCGAAGTTTACCCAAAACTGGCCAACGAGTATAATCCAGCTACCATAAAAGCAGTGAAATTTTTTGTAGATACCGCTTACAAAGGCGTGGCGGCAACTGCTGATGGTAAAGTAACCTTCAGTTCGATCTGGATGGTGAAACACCCTGAAGATATTGATGTTGTAACCCACGAGGTAATGCACATTGTACAAGATTATGGCCGAAGTGTTGGCCCGGGCTGGTTAACAGAAGGTATTGCCGATTATGCACGCTATAAATTTGGCGTAGATAATGAAGGTGCCAAATGGTCGCTCCCGGCTTTAAAACCAGAACATAGTTATAAAAATAGCTACCGCATTACTGCAGGTTTTTTTGCCTGGATGGAGAAAAGTGTAAAACCGGGTATAATCAAAACGGTTGATGCTTCTTTAAGAGACCACACTTACACCAAAGATATCTGGACAAAATTAACGGGTAAAGATTTAGATGCGCTTTGGGCAGATTACGTTAAAAATTCGGAAGTTTAAAATAAATACAAGCATATAAAACATAAACACAACAAATGAAAAGATTATTTATCGCTTTATTGAGTGTTGCGGCGTCAACCAGCTTCGCGCAAACAATAGGCAAAATTACAGATCCGGTAGATTGGATAAACCCTTTAATGGGAACGGCATCCAAGCCATCATTATCTAACGGAAACACCTATCCGGCAATTGGTTTGCCATGGGGAATGAACATGTGGACGCCACAAACCGGTAAAAGCGGCGATGGATGGGCTTATGTTTATGATGCCGACAAAATCCGCGGCTTTAAACAAACACATCAGCCTTCACCCTGGATGAACGATTACGGTGCTTTTTCAATTATGCCTGTTACTGGCAAATTAAGATTCACAGATGATGACCGTGCCAGTTGGTTCAGCCATAAAGCAGAGGTTTCTAAACCATACTATTATAGTGTTTATTTAGCCGATGCTGATGTAACAACCGAAATTACACCAACAGAGCGTGCTGCACAGTTCAGGTTTACCTTCCCTAAAACGGATAGTGCTTATGTGGTAGTAGATGCACAGAATAAAGGTTCTTACATTAAAATTATACCAGCAGAAAGAAAAATTATCGGTTATACCACTAAATATGCCCGTGGTCCACTGCCTAAAAATTTCAAAAATTACTTTGTAATCTATTTCAACAAAGATTTCAAATTGGCTAAAACCTGGGATGATAAAAAACTTAACGATAAAGATTTAGAATTAACTGTAGATCATGCCGGTGCTGTTATTGGTTTCGCCACACAAAAAGGCGAGCAGGTAATTGCAAAAGTGGCTTCTTCATTTATCAGTTTTGAGCAGGCCGATTTGAACCTAAAAAGAGAATTGGCTAACGATGGTTTCGATGCCACAAAAGCAAAAGGCAGAGCAACCTGGAACAAAACCTTAAGTAAAATTGCGGTTGAAGGGGGTACGATTGATCAAACCCGTACTTTCTACTCAGCGCTGTACCGTACCTTATTCTTCCCAAATAAATTATATGAGATTGATGCACAAAACCAGATTGTACACTGGAGTCCTTACAACGGACAGGTTTTACCGGGATATATGTTCGCCGGAACGGGTTTCTGGGACACTTTTAGGGCATTATATCCTTTCTTAAACCTGGTTTATCCTTCAATAAACAAGGAAATGCAACAAGGCTTAATCAACGATTACAAAGAAGGCGGTTGGTTGCCAGAATGGAGCAGCCCGGGTTATGCAAACATTATGGTGGGTAACAACTCTGCTTCGGTAGTTTCTGATGCTTATATCAAAGGTATGCGCGGTTATGACATTGAAACGTTATGGCAGGCTTTAAAACATGGCGCAAACAACGAGGGCCCTATGGAAGCCGTTGGTCGCGATGGTGTTAAATATTACAATGAATTGGGTTATGTGCCTTTCGATGTAAAAAAGAATGAAAATGCCGCTAAAACATTGGAGTATGCTTACGATGACTTTACCATTTATCAATTGGGAAGAGCTTTAGGCAAACCGGCTTCGGAGATCGATATTTATAAGAAAAGAGCAATGAACTACAAGAATCTTTTCGATCCGGCTTCGGGTTTAATGCGTGGCAAAAATCAGGACGGAACTTTCCAAAGCCCATTCAGCCCATTTAAATGGGGCGGTGCATTTACCGAAGGCAACAGCTGGCACTATACCTGGTCTGTTTTTCAGGATGTTGATGGCTTAGCCAAATTAATGGGTGGCCATAGTAAATTTGTAACCAAATTGGATTCGGTGTTCTCTATGCCTCCGGTATTTGATGAGAGCGCCTACGGTGGTGTAATTCACGAAATCCGCGAAATGCAGATTGCAAACATGGGCCAGTACGCACATGGTAACCAACCGATCCAGCACATGATTTACCTGTATAACTACGGTGGTGCGCCTTATAAAACACAATATTGGGTAAGAGAAACCATGAACAGAATGTACAAACCTACTCCTGATGGATATTGTGGTGATGAAGATAACGGACAAACTTCTGCTTGGTACGTTTTCTCGGCAATGGGCTTCTATCCGGTAACACCTGCAGTTGATCAGTATGTTTTGGGTGCTCCTTTGTTTAAAAAAGTAACTGTTACTTTAGAAAATGGTAAAACTGTGGTGATTAATGCAGCTGCCAATAGCGATAACAACCGTTATGTTCAGTCGTTACAGATGAACGGTAAACCATATTCTAAAAACTGGATCAGCCACAGTGGTTTGCAAAAAGGTGCGGTGTTAAATTTCAATATGACGGCAACGCCAAATAAAACCAGAGGCTCAAATCCAGCTGATTTCCCTTATTCATTATCAACAGAAAAGTAGAAAAAACAATAGAGACTGTATCATAAATATAGAATTTTCATCCTGTCTAAAGGACTCCTACGGAGCGCCTGTCGAAGGACGGATTAAGTTTACGCTTTATGATACAGTCTCATATTTTAGGAAAAATCTTTAGTCCTATTGGGCTAAAACTAACAAACCAAGTATATGAACATTTCAAAGACGGGTTTTACAGCCATTTTCTGGCTTTGCGGAACCCTGTTGGCATTTGGCCAGCGTATTGATCTCAAAGATCTTTCAGCCTTTAAAAATCCTTCAAATTCATGGTCGCTCGCCCAAAATGTGGTGGCCGACCTAAACACCGAAAATGTTTTAAAAACGACCAAAGGTGAAGGGATATTGATTAATCAATCTACAGCAAAAAAAGCGGGTTCTGACTTATATACCGTAAACGAATACGGGGACGTAGCGGTAGAATTAGATTATTTAACTGCAAAAGGAACAAATTCTGGTATTTATCTTCAAGGTAATTACGAAATTCAGATTGATGACGCATGGGGACTGAAAAACCCAAGTTCATCAAACAATGGTGGTATTTACCAACGTTGGGATGATAGCAAGCCCGAAGCCGAAAAAGGGTTTGGAGGTGTTGCTCCCCGTCAAAATGCAAGTAAAGCGCCAGGTTTATGGCAGCACATTAAAATTATCTTCCAGGCACCAAAATTTGATGCATCAGGAAAGAAAACGCAAAATGCTAAAATTATCAGTGCAGAACTAAACGGTGTAGTGATTCACGAAAATGTTGAGCTATTTGGTGCAACGAGAGGAGCTGCAGGAGCTGAAAAAGCAAAAGGACCTTTACGTTTACAGGGCGATCATGGTTCGGTAGCGTTCAGAAATATCCAGATTAACGAACTATCGGAAATTCCAAAACCAAACCAAAACGGTGGGGCAGATCCTATTTACATTGAAGCTGCAAGCAACAACATGATCAGAAGTTTTGTTGATGTTGCACCAAGAGTACGTTCGGTACATGCTATTTCGGTAGGCGGACCGGAAAAAGTTGCTTATAGCTACGATTTAGATAATGGTACATTATTACAAGGATGGCATGGCGATTTTATTGATGCTACACCAATGTGGGATGGCCGTGGAAATGGAACTTCTCGTGCATTGGGCAGTGTTACCCGTTTTACTAAAAAACCAATTTTGGCCATTGCAAAATTAGCGAACGATCAGGATAAGTGGATTGCTGATACTACTGGTACTGGTTTCAGGACCAAAGGTTATGTAATGGATAAACAAGACCGTCCGGAGTTTAAGTACATCATTAATGGAACAAATGTTACCGATGCCGTTAAGGTGATGGAAAATGGACAAGGTTTAACAAGAGAGATTGCGGTTGATAAAGCATCAAAAGATTTATATTTTCTATTGGCAACCGCTTCTAATATCGAAGAAGTAGCCAAAGGTTTATACCTGATTGATGATAAATCTTACTATATACAACTTGCTGAAGGTTCTGCTAAACCAGTAATCAGAGAAGTTGATGGCAAGAAAGAAGTTATCGTAGCTATTGGAACTAAGTTAAATTATACCATTTTGTTTTAATTGGAATGACAATGAGAAATACATTTAAAAAATTAGCAATACTGGCATTAAGTTTTAGCTTTACTACAGTTTTTGCACAAGAAACACCGAAAGAAGAAGATTTTTTCAAGATAAATAAAGTACGCGTACCCGAAGGCCCCATTTTAGAAGTTGGTGGTCTGATTACTTTGCCAAATGGCGATTTAGGTATTTCTACCCGTAGAGGAGAAGTGTACATTGTAGAAAATCCTACAAGTGCCAAGCCTTACTGGCGCAGGTTTGCTTATGGTTTGCACGAAATTTTAGGCATCGCCTATAAAAATGGTGCATTATATGTGGCACAACGTGGCGAGTTGACCAAACTGGTTGATAAAGATCAGGATGGCAAAGCCGATGTGTACGAAACCATTTATGCGTGGCCATTAAGTGGGCACTACCATGAATATAGTTTTGGGCCGAAGTTAATGCCTGATGGTACTTTTATGGTTACCGGAAACGTGGCCTTTGGCGATGAAGAATGGTGGAGAGCAGAAAGCCGTGTGCCGATGCGTGGTTGGGCCATGAACATTACTGAAGATGGTAAAATGAGCCCTTATGCTGCGGGTTTCCGTTCACCAGCGGGGATTGGCACTATTGATGGACAGTTTTATTATACCGAAAATCAGGGCGACTGGGTAGGTTCAGGTGGTTTATGGAAAGTAAATAAAGGTGATTTTATGGGACATCCAGCCAGTTTAAGATGGACCAACTTACCAAACTCTCCGGTTAAACTGCAGTCGGATTTCTTTTACTCGCAAATAGACGAGCGTAGAACCAAAAACGAACAAGGAAGATACATTAAACCAGAAAATAGGGTAAACGAAACATTCAAAACCTTATTCGAAATGAAGAAAGTATTCCCTGAATTACGTTTGCCATCGGTTTGGTTGCCATATGGCATTTTGGGGATCTCTTCTGCAGAACCTGTTAAAATTCCTACAAACACATTCGGTCCGTTTGCTGGTCAGATTTTAGTCGGCGATCAGGGAATGAGTATCATTTCGAGGATTTTTATGGAAACGGTGAAAGGTGAGGAACAAGGCGCAGCCTTCCTTTTCCGTAAAGGTTTCCGTTCTGGCGTATTGAGGTTAGAATGGGGTACTGATGGTTCATTGTTTGTTGGAGAAACCAACCGCGGTTGGGGCTCGGCAGGTGATGCTAACGAAGGTTTAGAAAGACTGGTATACAACAATAAAACCCCTTTCGAAATGAAAGCTGTTAGGGCAATGCCCGATGGTTTTGAAGTGGAGTTTACCATGCCTGTTGATCGTAAATCGGCCGAAGATTTAGCGTCATATGATGCAGAAAGCTTTATTTACAAATATCACCCTGTATATGGTTCACCTCCTGTAAATACTGAGAAATTAAAAATCTCTGGTGTTAAAGTTTCGGCAGATGGTTTAAAAGCCAGAATTATTGTACAAAACCTTCGTCAATATTATATCCATACCTTAACATTAGATGGTTTAAGATCTCAAGATGGTTTTTATTCTTTAGTTCATCCGGTGGCTTATTACACCTTGAACCAGATTCCTGATGGAAATAAACTTTCTACCAGTGAAGTAAGTACCAAAAACTCTGCGGCACCGGTAAACGCGCCTGCTAAGAAAACAACTGCTCCAAAGGCAATAACCGGGAAAGCACCTGAAGCAAAAGGAACGGCTGCTCCGGCTAAACCTGCTGCTACGGCTAAAGCACCTACCTTTAAAGAAGTTGAGGGTTTATTAACAAAAAATACTTGTCTGGCCTGCCACAATCAAACCAAAAGACAGATTGGACCGCCATTCGTAGAAATTGCAAAGCGTAAGTATTCAGCAGAGAAAATATTTCAGTTGATCCACAACCCACAGCCACAAAATTGGCCGGGTTACTCAACAGAAATGCCTCCAATGCCGCAAGTAACTAAAGCAGAAGCTTTAAAAATTGCAGGATGGATAAATTCTTTAAATAAATAAGTGAGTTTAATTGTTAGGAAACGGTTGGTAGAAATACCAGCCGTTTTTTTGTTATAAAAGAAATGGGGATTCCACTATTGCAGAATCCCCATCATCTAAATTAACGCTCTCATATACATAAACGCTATAAAAATGATTTATTGTATTGTGCGTAAAATTTTTCCGTCTTGATATGTGTGTGGGCGGTTCAGTCGTTGCTGGTCGGCGTCGTTTTGCCTAAAACGTAGCGAAATGAAGAAATCTACAAGCTAGCCGTCACCCTGAATTTATTTGGAAGTCTATTAAAAAAAAGATCCTTCGACTACGCTCTCCGTAGGAGTCCTTTGGACAGGATGACATAATGTATGGAATAAAGAAATGGGGATTCCACTTTCGCAGAATCCCCATCATCTAAATTAACGCTCTCAGATATATAAACGCTGTAAAAACGATTTATTGCATCAGTAGTAAATTTTTTTTCACCTTGATATGTGTGGAGTAGTTCAGCCGTTTCGGGTCATCGTCATTTCGACTGAAGCATAGCGAAACGGAGAAAACTACAAGTTAGCCCGTCACCCCGACCTGTAACGCAGCGGAAAGGAGTAAATTTATTTCTGGGTCTATTAAATGAAAAGATCCTTCGACTACGCTCTCCGTAGGAGTCCTTTGGACAGGATGACATAATTCATGGAAAAAAGAAATGGGGATTCCACTTTCGCAGAATCCCCATCATCTAAATTAACGCTCTCATATACATAAACGCTATAAAAACGATTTATTGCATCAGCAGTAAATTTTTTTTCGTTTTTGCGATGTTTATCATTTAAACCTATTTTTACGTTATGGCTACTATAGATAAACCCCAACAAGATGCAGAAAAACTAGCGGCTGCCCTGGCTGCAGTAAAATTTGTTAAAGATGGTGATGTTGTAGGCCTGGGTACGGGATCTACCACAACCTTTGCCATTAAAGAATTAGGTAAACGTGTAAAAGAAGGGCTTAAGATAAAGGCTGCCGCAAGTTCCATCCGAACAGAAGAACTCGCGAAATCTTTGGGAATCGAGATTCTTGATCTCGGGCATTTAAGCGAAATTGATATCAGTATCGATGGAGCCGACGAATTTACAGAATCACTCGACCTGATTAAAGGCGGAGGCGGGGCATTGTTTAGAGAAAAGATAATCGCCTCACTGAGTAGAAATGCCATCATCATTGCAGATGCTTCTAAAAAAGTTAAAAAATTGGGCGCTTTTACTGTTCCTGTTGAGGTAATTCCATTGGCCTATCAATATGTATCCGATCAGATTAATGAGCTTGGTGGAAAGGGTAGATTGAGGTCTGTAGCTAACAAAACATTTATTACCGACAATGGTAACCTGATTATCGACGCCGATTTTGGCCTTATTGATGACCCTGCAAAATTATCTGCTAGCCTGAACCAGGTTAACGGATTATTGGCTCATGGATTATTCATTAACATTACTTCAAAAGTAATTATGAGCGAAGGAACTAATATTATCATTTTCGAATGATAGTTGGTTCACTGGTTCATTAGCCATTGGTTAATTTGTGCCCCTCATTTCGTTATTGCTAAGCGGAATGACGACACAATCTTAATGATTGAGGTTATTTCTTAACAATCTTAACTTCTTCATGGTGATCCAAATTTTTAACATTAAGGAGTTAAGGAAATTAAGTTTTATTCCATCTTCTTGGTGTTTACGCAGCAAAACTGACATTTTCACCGATAAATCATCTCTCCCTTAAATTCTCATAATTTTTTTACCGACAGTTTTATTTCACTCACCGATAAAACATCACAATTGAGGGAAAAGCCATTCTCCAGCATTGGTATTCGTGATACATTTGAATCATAAAAACAAACAATCATGGAAAATTTAATCAAAAAAAATCACGCAGATAAACAATTTGGTTTAGGTGTTTTAATCATAGCAATCGGTTCGGTGTTCTTGTTAAGAAATTCTGGTATAGATGTTCCATACTGGATATTGAAATGGCATACCATCATGTTAGGCGTAGGTTTATGGATGGGTTACCGCAAAAACTTCCAGGGCAGCAGCTGGTTAGCCTTAACGATTATAGGTGGTTTATTTACCCTTAAAGCAATAACCATTTTTGATTTCGACCTGTCAAGAATCAGTACGGCTTTAATACTAATCGGATTAGGAATATATGTAATTCTAAAACCTAAAAAGGTGCAAAACTTCGATCAGTATTTTGAAAAGAAACCAGTTGATTTTACTGATAAAGAAAGCTAAAATTCTTAACTCCATCATATATCTTAAAAAGGGACATTTTTTAACAATGCCCCTTTTTTGTGCTTAATGGCAGAGGGCAAGGAGATTCGAGCTTCAATCGCTATGCGTCTCTGTTCTATGCCCTTTGCATTTCTGCCAAAAAAGAAACGGGGATTCCACCCTTAGGCAGTATCCCCGTCATCTAAATTAACGCTCTCACATACATAAACGCTGTAAATAGAATATATTGTGTGCCGCTTAATTTTTTTTATTTTTTTTCTGCAATTCTATTTAAACCTGCAAAACAGGTACGGCTTTATGGTATTTGTTCCGGTACTCAATTGGTGTTAAACCGGTAATTTTTTTGAAAACATCCCTAAACGATTTTGTGTCTGTATAACCTACATCAAACATCACCTCAGTTATGTTTTTTCTGCTCGATTCGAAACTCCGCTTGGCAGCCTCAATTTTAACCCTTTGAATGTATTCGATTACTGTATTTTTGGTTGCACTTTTAAATCTCCGCTCAAAACTTCTTCTACCCAACGCCAGCATATCGGCCAGTTGATCTACCGTAATCCGATCCTGGTAATTGCCATCAATAAATTCCTGTGCCTTTTTGATTTTTGCATCTTCATGCCCCTTCTGTCCTTGAAACATCATAAAAGCCAGCTGACTCTCGCGATCGATATCAATAGCAAAGTATTTTGCCGCTAAAATGGCGGTATCTCTATCTGTATGTTTTTCAACGAGGTATAAAAGTAAGTTCCAGTAAGAGTTTGCACCACCGCTGGAGTATAAACCCTGCGCATCGGTAATAATACTACCATCAACCAGCTCTACTTCAGGAAACATCTCTCTAAACTGGTTGGCAAACAGCCAATGCGTAGAGCATTTCCGTCCATCTAACAAGCCGGTTGCAGCCAGTAAAAATGCACCCATACAGAGCGAAGCTACTTCTGCACCTTTAGCATGATGTTTTATAATCCATGGCAGTAGATCCTGGTTAGCTTCCATCGCATAACCTATATTGCCGCTAATGGCTGGTACAAATATAAGGTCGGTATGCTCAACCTCATGCAACAGTTTATCGGCGTGTACAGAAAAAAGGCTATTGTTCAACCTCACCTCTTTCGTCATCCCTATAAGCTCAACTTTAAAAAGCGGGAGTTTGCCCGATGCTTGTAAAAATTCATTAACAGCAGTAAATAGATAGCGGGGATCTGCAATGGCTTCAATCACGGCAGTCTCTGGAATTAAGATAGATACATGTTTCATAATTCAAATATAACGACACTGTTTGTCGTAAACAACCCCCGCAATTGTCGTTTCTACATATTTAGCTTGTTAATTTCTGCCCGTATGTTTGTGTTGTTAATGGTTTACAGTTGAATCTTTAAAGTGGTAATGCCGATAATGACAATGGAAGAGTATATTTTAAATGAGGATATTAAGGTAATGTGCATTACTGCCGAATCTTTCCCGAACGGAGTTTTGGCGGCACATCAAAAACTTCATGGCCTGTTTCCACTTGATAAGCAACGCAGGTATTTTGGGATAAGCAGGCCTAACGAAAAGCGGGAGATTATTTATAAGGCTGCTGTTGAAGAAATAACAGATGGCGAAGCTGAGAAATTTGGCATTGAAACCTTTACCATAAAGAAAGGACCATTTATTAGTGAACTGGTTCCCGATTTTATGAAAGACGTTAGCCAAATTGGAAAGACCTTCGAAAAACTACTAAATCAATCCAACATTGATCCAAACGGCTATTGCCTTGAAATGTATATTAACGAAACCGATGTGCGCTTAATGGTAGGCATCAAAAAATAAAATCAATTGGCAAGTATAAATTCATATCTCACTTTTAACGGCAACTGCCGTGAAGCAATGACATTTTATCAGGGTTGTTTGGGAGGAGAATTGACCTTCGAAACCATTGGAGAATCGGTTATTGTTGATAAAATGCCCAATATTATGAAACGGAGTATTATGCATGCTGTTTTGGCTAAAGATGATCTGGTGATTATGGCAACAGATATGGTAGAAGAACGTGGGTTAATTAAGGGAAATTCGATTTCTATGATGCTGAATTGTAGTTCGGAAGACGAGGCCCGGGCTTTTTACCTTAAACTTTCAGCAGGAGGGAAGGCCTCCCATCCGTTACAGGAAACGTTTTGGGGCGCACTTTTTGGCGATTTAACAGATCGCTTTGGGAATAATTGGTTAATAAATTACGATAAAAACAGATAATATGAAAAAGCTAAAAACGTGGTATTGGGTTGCCACCATTATTTTTGCCCTAATGATGATTATGGATGGCGTTGCAGGAATTACTCAACAGGAAGCAGGCAAAGAAGTACTTAAACACCTCGGTTATCCGATGTATCTGCTCATCATTGTTGGTATTGCAAAACTGCTTGGGGCAGCATCCATCCTTCAAAATAAATTTATTGCCATTAAAGAATGGGCATACGCGGGTTTTGCGATTAATTTTATTGGTGCCTTTGCCTCCAGGGCATTTGTTGGCGATGGCATATCGCTTTTAATTCCTCCACTTATTGCCCTGGTAATTATGTTTATCCCATACATTTTGTGGAAGAAACTGGCATCAAATGTTAAAATTAGTTAAAACTAAACGGCTAGTTTAGGTAGCGGCTTTTCAGAACCAAATATTGTTAACTTTGGGTATTGTAAACAACCAAGCACAATACATGAACCATCATGATTTTTTAGATCCAAAAAAGGATTAATCATGAAATCTCATTACCATTAAAACAAAACACGGATGAAAAAAAGCCTTTTATTTATAATCGCTTTATTATTTACAAGTACAGCATTTTCTCAAAATGTGATCCAGCTGTTCAACGGTGCAAACGACTTTTTTAAACTGTTGCAGGAAGAGAAGTTTAAAGATGCCCACGCTTTCTTTGATGATACTTTAAAAACGAAATTAACAGAAGAGAGTTTAAAGAAACTTTGGGGAGATATTGGAACAAAATATGGAAAGGCTGAATCGTTAGATGCCGTTCAAAGTAAAGCTCAGGGCGAGTTTTTCGCAGTAACTGTAGAAGGTAAATTTGCCAACGGGGATCAGAACTTTATTTTAGGTTTTAATAAACTACAGAAAATCGTCGGAATCTTCCTCGCGCCTTCCCGAAAGGCAGCCGCTTATTTAAAACCAACTTATGTTGATACCAGTTTATACAAAGAAAAATCGGTTTACATTGGGCCGGCAGGAAAACAGTTGGCAGCCATTATCACCACGCCAAAAAATGCTAAAAATTTCCCTATAGTGGTCTTTGTGCATGGCTCTGGTCCGGCAGATATGGATGAAACAGTTGGTGCGAATAAACCCTTTAAAGATTTGGCTGGCGGTTTAGCCTCCAAAGGCATTGCTTCTGTTCGCTATGTAAAACGGACCTTGATCTATCCGAATGAATTTAATAAAGCATTTACAGTAAAAGAAGAAGTGCTGGATGATGCAACTGCAGCTATTGCACTCGCAAAAACTGTTGTTGGCGCTAATCCTAAAGCTGTTTATGTATTCGGTCATAGTTTAGGCGGAATGCTGGCACCTAAAATGGCTACCATTACACCTGATTTAGCCGGGATTATTTTGGCAGCAACACCTGCCAGAAAGCTAACAGATATTATTGTTGATCAGAACAAGTATATGTTCGATCAGGCTAACGATACTACAGCTGCCTTTAAAAAGCAACTGGCAGATGCTTACGTGGAAATTGACAAAAGCAGAATTTCGCAGTTGGGAACTACCATAAAACCTGATTCTTTAATTTTAGGACTGCCTGCAAAATATTGGACAGACTTAAATACCTACAATCAGGTTGCTGTAGCAAAAAGCCTTTCGAAACATAAAATATACGTATTGCAGGGCGGTAATGATTTTCAGGTGGGCAAAGTAGATTTTGATTTATGGAATGCTGCTTTAAGTAAAAAGAAAAATGTGGTTCTTAAATTTTACCCAGACTTAAACCACCTGTTAAGTTCTCAAACCGAAAAGGGTACAATGGCCCAGTATCAAGCAGCGGTAAGTGTGTCAGAAACTTTAGTTAATGATATTGCCTCATGGATTAAGGCCAAATAATATAAAATGATCTAATCGATACAGAAAAAGCTCCGACCAAATTCGGAGCTTTTTTTGTGCATTTAGTTTCTTTACATCCTGTATTCGCCTCATTAATTAACAAACAATTCAAAATATGAGCGGTTTAAGTTTAGAGCATATCATCTTAAACCGTTTGTTATGGCAAAGCATAAAATCACATTAAAAGGAATATGGGGCATTTTAAAAGCATCGTTTACAGGATTTAATGATCATAAAGTAACGAAACTTAGCGGCTCATTAGCCTATTATACGGTGTTTTCTATGGCGCCACTGCTCGTGGTTATTATTTCTTTGTGCGGTATATTTTTAGGGAGAGATATAGCCGAAGGACAGGTTTATGCCCAGCTTGAGGGATTTTTAGGTAGAGAATCGGCCGTTTCCTTGCAGCAGTTAATCAAGAATGCTTATCTGGATGGAAAAAGTACCATCGCTTTAATTATCGGTATCATAACCCTATTAATTGGGGCGACTACCGTTTTTGGCGATATTCAGGATTCTATTAATACCATATGGGGTTTAAAGCCGAAGCCGAAAAGAGGGTGGGTGAAGCTGCTGCAAAACCGTTTCCTATCATTTTCTGTAATTATCAGTTTAGGTTTTGTACTGCTGGTTTCGCTAGCGGTTACCTCTGTACTCGATGCCTTTAGTGATCGCTTGCAAGCCCGCTTTGCGGAAATATCTGTTATCGTATTTTACATCCTTAATCAAATTGTAACCTTGGCTGTTATTTCATTAATATTCGGCGTAATATTTAAGGTATTACCTGATGCAATTATAAAATGGCATGATGTAATTGCTGGTGCAATAGTTACCGCTTTACTATTTATGATCGGTAAATTTGCCATTTCACTTTATATAGGGCAGAGCGATGTTGGGAGTACCTATGGTGCAACAGGATCATTGGTAGTTGTGCTTTTATGGACTTATTATTCTTCTATCATTTTATATTTTGGTGCCGAATTTACCAAAGCTTATGCGGTTGCTTTTGGATCTGAAATTTACCCTTCTCATTATGCCGTTACCACAAAAGAAATTGAGATAGAAACAGGAAGTAAATCCATTCAGGATAATCATCCCGAAATTAAAAAAGAAGTTAAGAAAGTTTAAAATTTATTCACCCCAAGCTGTAACGATTAATCTTCTTTGGCCGCCATGGTTGCGGTGCTCGCAAAGATAAATGCCCTGCCAGGTACCAAGCGCCAATCTGCCGTTTCTAATGGGGATGGTTACAGAACTACCTAAAAGTGCTGACTTTAAATGCGCAGGCATGTCGTCCGATCCTTCATAGTCGTGCTCATAATCGGGGTCATTTTCTTTTACAGTTTTATTGAAGAACATTTCAAAATCAACCCTAACCGTAGGATCTGCATTTTCGTTGATGGTAAGCGAAGCAGAAGTATGCTGTATAAAAACCTGGCAAATGCCAATGTTAATTTCGTCAATTTGAGGCAAGGCATCCTCAACCTCATCGGTAATGATATGGAAACCCCTTCTACGCGCTCTCAGTGCTAAGGCTTGTTGGTATATTTTCATGATTTTAAATTACTATACTAGGTCGTCATCTCGATTGAAGCATCGCGGAATGGAGAGATCTTTGAAATATCATTTATAGATCTCTCCTCCAAAGGAGTTCCTTTGGAACACTACGGTCGAGATGACGATTGGCGTATTTTAATTAATTTCAGGGTTCTACTTCAAAAACTCTACATTCCATATCTTTTCTGCTTTTCTGCCAATCAGCCAAAAAGAGGCCGCCAGTATCGAAAAGAATAAAGCTTTATGCCAACTGTCCCAGAAGTATTCAAAATAGCGTGTGTAGAGGTTAATAAAGAGAAAAGTAATGCCAAATTCGCGGGCAATGTCATCACGGTATTTTAAACCAAATAAAGTACTCGCTACACAAACGGCTCCTGAAATTAATGCCCAATAAAACAAGCTTAGCTGCCTAACCTTGTACCATTCTTCTAAACTGGCAAAATTGCCAAATACTGATAAGGCCCAAAGAGCGACAAACAAATAAACCATTCCGGCAATATAAGTAACCTGAAAGAAGTTGTGTGTTTTGGGGAAAGCTTTCATAATAAACGATGCTGCGGTTAATGCAGCGCCAAAAACCACAAAGCGTAAAGGGTAATTCATACCAAGAAAATAATAATTCCAACGGCTTAAATAACCTGTTTCAGTACCAAACCAGGCACCTAGAGAGATCAAAGCAAAAATCCAGATTAAACGCGAATTGAATATATAACCTAAAGCACCATAAATGAAAACAGATACTAAAATCAGGATGGAGAAATTGCCAGATCCATTGTCTAGTGCCTTCCCGAAATAAGCAATGGCATTTGCGGTAAGTAAAATGGCTGAAAAAACGATAGCTTCATTACTAAACTTTAAATGAGCCAGTTTCTTTTTTCGCTTAAAACCTAAAATATAAAGCCATGCTGCCAGTCCGCCAGAAACAATAGCAATTACGATGTTTGGTGTATTGTAAACCCGTTTTAAATAGTTTAAGATCGAATTATCAATGAGGAGCGATCCAAGTGCAATAAAACCGCAAGCCAGGGCTACCCAAAAAGCATACTGCGCCAGGCGTAACCAATCGAAGTTTTTGGCTTCATAACTTTTACGGAGTTTATCGCCGGTTTCATTATTAATTAAGCCGTCACTTTGCCATTGCTCAATCATATCATCAAGAAACTCACTCTTTTCTCTATCGACTTTCATAGGTTAGGTTATATACGAAGATACTTTTTTTGGTCGGAAGTCTGAAGTCAGAGGTCCGAAAGTGAAAAAACATACTATCTATGCATCTAGACTCCCGACTTCGGACTAATGACTCGGGACTAACTAAATAACCTCTTTTATTTTCTTATTATTCCCAACAATCCAAATTACATCGCCGTTATCGAATACAAAGTCTGAGGAAGGATTCAATATCCGATCAGTACCTCTTTCTATGCCGACAATTAATGCCTGTGCTTTTTCGCGGATACCTGCATTTCTAATACTTAACCCATAAACCGGCGATTCGGCATGCACAACCACCTTTTGTAAGGTCATTTCTTTATTCGGAAAATTACTTTCTTCAACTGTTTCTGGCGCATCAACTTCTAAAAGTACTTTAACAGCAGCCAATTGATCATCAGCGCCAATTAATAGCAGTTTATCGTTTGGATAAAGCCGCTCATCTCTTCCCGGTGTTGGAATGTTATTTCTTCCACGTTCTATTAAAGCAATGTTAACGCCATATTTTTCCCTGATCATTAATTCGGTAAGTGTTTTTCCAACTACTTCCGATTCAGGGGAAACAGTAAGTTCAGTTAAGTGGGTATCCCAGGGTAAAATGTTAGGTTTTTGATGCTCACGTGCATTTAAATTCAACATGAAACGTCTTTCCAGTTTATCATAAAAAGACTGTAGTTTCCTTGAGAAGATGACCATACCTAAGATAATCAGGACTAATGCGATCACAGCGGCAATCCAGGTATCAAAAAACTCATACATTAAAAAACCTACAAAGAAAATGCCTAAGGCAATTCTGAAAAACTCGATTGCGATTAATGGACCCCGGGTATATTTTTTGTTTAGCCAAAGGTGGGAATAGGCTGTTCGCTGGATTCTTCGGATAGATAATGCCCATAAAAAAGGCGACATTAAAATGAAGGAAACCACTACGCTGATAATAATAGAAGTTAAACTATTGGCAATATTGCTCACAATAAAAGGCTGAACGTACCTGTAGGCTAAAAAGATGATCGCAATAATAATTACGGAGTGAATAATGGTATTAAAGATATAAGACCTCAATAAAACCTTCCAATCGCTTAATGTTGTAATTCCTTCTGTACTGGAGCTGTATCTTTCGATCCCATCTAACCATTTTTTAGGTAAAACACGGTTCAAGTACCGGTAAAAAGGTTCAGATAGTTTAATCAGATATGGTGTGGTAAATGTAGTGATCGCTGCTGCTGCTACCGCAATAGGATAAAGGAAATCGCTTGTTACTTTAAGGGTTAAACCTAATGAGGCAATGATGAATGAAAACTCACCAATCTGCGCCAAACTCATGCCCGATTGTACCGAAGTTTTTAACGGCTGACCAGATAATAACGCACCTAAAATGGTAAATATAATTTTCCCTAAAATAATCACTAATGTAGCAACGATAATCGGTACAGCGTACTTAACCAGCATAGCAGGGTCGATCAACATACCGACAGAAACAAAAAATACCGCTGCGAATAAATCTTTTACCGATTTGGTTAAATGTTCGATTCTTTCTGCCTGTGTGGTTTCTGCCAAAATGGAACCCATAATAAATGCACCCAGGGCAGGAGAGAAGCCCACTTTATCAGCCAGTAATACCATTACCAAACATAACGCTAAAGATACCACCAACATGGTTTCGTCGTTCATTAATTTCTTGGTTGCTTTAAGAAATGAAGGAACCAGGAATATTCCGCCCAAGAACCAAAGCACCAGGAAAAAAGCCAGTTTTAAGATGGAATACAGCATTTCTGTGCCTGCCGATTGCTGACTAACTGCCAGGGTAGAGAATAGTACCAATAACAAGATGGCCACCAGATCTTCAACAATTAAAACACCAAAAACCAGGCCTGCGAACTTTTTATGTTTTAAACCAAGTTCTTCGAAAGCCTTAATGGTAATCATTGTTGATGAGATCGACAAGATACCCCCAAGGAATAAACTATCCATGTCTTTCCAACCCATTGCTTTACCTACCAAGTAGCCCGCCAGAATGATAAAAAGCACTTTCACAATCGCCGTGATGGAGGCAGAACCGCCAACTTTAACCAGTTTTTTAAAACTGAATTCTAAACCTAGGCTGAATAAAAGGAAAATTACGCCTATTTCGCCCCAAATATTGATGCTTTTTGTATCGGTAACTGAAGGGAAAAAATCTAAATGTGAGCCAACCAACAGGCCGGCCAGTATATAGCCTAAAACCAGCGGTTGTTTAATTCGTTTAAATATGAGGGTGGTTATCCCTGCAGCGGCAAGGATTAATCCTAAATCGGCAATTAAATCGGGTAAATGCATCTATAAAGAATGGGTATTGATGATTAAATAATTTATTTCCAAGTATGGTTACTCGGCATTTTATTGAAAACCCCACATTTGTGGCTAAAAATGAAATTACTTACCAAAAAACATGTTTTGGGTAGAGCATCTTAAACAGGCACCAATAATTATATTTTAATCTCCTGATTACAACTTTTGTATTGATGGTTTCGCTCTTGAAAAAAATGAATAGCAAAAAAGTGATCAGTACAAACGTACTGGATGATATTTTTATAATTGGACTGTTAATGAAATCTTTTTGCAAACTTTCACTATCCTGATTGAAACCGGAATTGGATTTGATATTTTTTTTGCATGAAATGAAACTTATTCTGGTGTTTTTTAAGGATACATCATTTCTTTTTTCCTGCGATGCGAAGGCCGCAAAATTAATGGAGATAGACAGAAAAAAGATGATATAAAAAAGCCTCATTGCCGCTAATATAACGAAAATGAGGCTTTTTTGAAAGGAAAACCTGAATAAATGAAGCTGAATCCTCTTTTACTTTAGATTATTATTTTTTTTTGTAAAATGATCTTTCATGCTTTTCTAAGTGTTCGGCGCAGTATCTTTCTGAAAAATAGACCCTGAAATAAATTCAGGGTGACGAGCGGATTGACCCACTGAAAAATATTTACCCATTAAAATAAGCTAAAGTAGCCACCTTATCTTTTTGTAACTGAATAGTTAAAGCTTCTAATCCGGTGAATTTTACATCATGACGCAAGAATTTCAAAAAGTTCATCTTGATGTCCTGCCCATAAATTTCCTGGTTGAAATCGAAAATATTTACTTCAATATTTCTGGTCATCCCGTTAATGGTTGGGCGTTGCCCGATGTAGGCCATTCCCTTGTATGGTTGAGGGTTTAAGGTTGAGGGTTTAGGGTTTAGGACTTCGGACTCCGGACTCTGGACTTCAGACTCCATTTCTACGGTAACCGCATAAATGCCATCGCCCGGAATCAGTTTATATGTTTCTTCTATAAAGATATTAGCTGTTGGGAAACCTATTGTTCTTCCGATTTTATCGCCTTTAATTACCCTTCCAAAAATAGAAAAAGGATAACCCAGATAATCGTTGGCCAAGCTTACATCGCCCGCTAAGAGTGCCTGTCGGATTTTGGTAGAGCTTACTGCAACATCATGGATATCCTGCTCCATAATTTCTTCAACGCTAAAACCATAATGTAAACCTGCAGCCTTTAAATCGTTTAAATTTCCAGAACGGTCCTTGCCAAAGCGGTGATCATAACCAATAATAATGTGCTTGGTGCCAATGTTATTTACCAATGTGTTTTTTATATAATCTTCAGGCAGTTGATTAGAGAAATCTCTGGTAAATGGCGTGATGATTAAATGATCTACACCTAAACCTTTTAAAATTTCGGCTTTTTCATTAATGGTATTAATCATTTTTAGCTCCTGGTTTTCAGGATCTATAATCATTCTAGGGTGTGGGAAAAAAGTTAATATTACACTTTCTCCGTTATCGGCTTTTGCCTTTTCTACCAGTTGTTTAATGATTTTTTGGTGCCCGAAATGCACGCCATCAAAAGTGCCAATGGTTACAATAGCGTTATCTAATTTTTTAAAATCCGAAAGGTTATGATATATTTTCAATGGTAAAATCTATTTTATTGATCTGGGTTTTGCATGAGGGATGGAAGCGGTATCCCCCGATTTTCATCGGGGATTTAGCGTACAGCCCGACCCTTTGCGTAGCTTAGGGACATGCCCAAATTTCTATTAATTTATTAATGTAAAGCATGGCGTTTTACTACCCCGCCTTTTAAATCGGCAATTTGTTGTTGTATCACAAATGCATCCGGATCGATCTGGCGAATAGCGGTTTGCAATTTGCTCATTTCTAGTTTGGTAACAACGGTAAAAATAATATCGATATCTTTCTTTTCTCCATAACCGCCTTCACCCTTGTAAATGGTAACACCGCGTTTCATATCGTTAATGATGAATCCTTTTATGTCGTCCTGGTGCTCTGAGATAATGGTAACACCAGTGTATTGTTCTATGCCGTTTACAATGAAATCGATTGTGCTTGATGCTGATAAGTAGGTTAAAATAGCATACAACGCAGTGTTGATGTTTAGGAAATAAGCTGCGAAGGCAAAAATAATGATATTTAAAATCAGGATGATATTTCCAACGGTTAAAATGCTGTTTTTACTGATGTAAAGTGCCAAAACCTCTGTCCCGTCGATAACACAGCCGCCGCGCATGGCCAATCCAATCCCACCGCCTAAAAATAACCCGCCGAAAAATGCGATGAGCAATTTATCGTGGGTAATGGGCTGAAAGGGAAGAAAAATTAAGGCCAACGAGAGCGCAGCAATGGCAATAGCGGTTTTAAGGGCAAAGCCTTTACCAATCTGCCTATAACCTAAAATTACAAAGGGAATGTTGATAATTACAATAAGGTACGATAAATTCCAGTCTGTTAAGGTGCTTAGCAAAAGGGAAATACCCGTTACACCACCATCAATAAAATGACTGGGCATTAAAAAGCTTTTTAAGCCAAAACATGCCGAAGTTACACCTGCAATAATTAAAAGAATTTCTTTTATAAACCTGATGTTGCTGTTTTTGATGCGGTTCATGCCTCTGCTTCAGTTTTAGCTTCTTCTTTCTTGCTACGAATATAATTAACAAGTTCTAATACCTCAAACGCATCTTTAAGCAAAAAGTTTCCGCTCCGGGTACGGGTAAGTTTGGAAAGATAAGCACCACTGTTTAAAGTTTTACCAAAATCGGATATTAACGAACGGATGTAAGTGCCTTTACTACATACAATTCTAAAATCGATCTCTGGCAGTTCGATCCGTGTGATTTCAAACGCTGGAACGCTTACAAAACGTTTACGTAGCTCAACCTCTTCGCCCAGCCTTGCTTTTACGTATAAACGCTCTCCATTTACCTTAACAGCAGAGTGTGCTGGTGGATATTGTTCTATATCGCCAATAAATGGTGTACAGGTAGCGTATATATCTTCTTCGGTGATGTTACTGATGTCGAAAGTTTGATCTACCTCAGTCTCCATATCGAATGAAGGGGTTGTAGCACCCAAAATCATAGTCCCCGTATATTCTTTCTCTTCTGCCTGGAAAGTGTCTATCTGCTTGGTTAATTTGCCTGTACAGATGATTAGCAAGCCTGTAGCAAGGGGGTCTAAAGTGCCGGCATGGCCAACCTTTAATTTTAGCGGTTTTAAAGAATTACGGATTTTGCCCACCACATCAAACGAAGTCCATTTGTATGGTTTATTAATTAAGAGCAATTCGCCTTCTGCAAAATTGAAGTCTTTAAATTTTGAATTTTCGGTACTCACAAATCTTTTTTGCGCAAAGATACGGATTAGTTTATATCAATATGATATCCTGATAAGAACAATGCTAAGATGATAATTCCCAAAGCAATACGGTACCAGCCGAAAACTTTAAATCCGTGTTTGGTTAAAAAGCCGATAAATGATTTTATAGCGATTATGGCAACAATAAAGGCAACAATATTACCCACTAATAACAACTTAATATTTTCTGTATTTAACAAATGATAGCCTTTTAAAAGCTTGTATCCTGTTGCTGCACACATTGTAGGCACAGCTAAAAAGAATGAGAATTCTGCGGCCGCACTTTTTGTTAATTTTTGACTCATTCCGCCCAAAATTGTCGCGGCACTTCTACTTAGGCCAGGGAAAGCAATAGCAAGCACCTGAAAAAAACCGATCTTTAGCGCAGTTGCGTTTGTGATTTCTTTTTCACTATCTATTGTAGCGTTTTTAAACCACTTATCAACCAACAGGAGTATTACACCTCCAATTAATAAAACGGCAGAGATAAATATAGGATTACCCAAAGTATTATCGATAAAATCATTCAATAGAAAACCAAAAACTAAAGCAGGTATAACAGCAATTATTAATTTCAGATAAAACTTCCAATCAGAAAAGTTGAAGAATTTTTTCCAGTAAATTACCACTACCGCCAAGATTGCACCTAATTGAATAGCAACTTCAAAAAGTTTTACAAAGTCATCTTTACCGATTCCCATCAGCGCAGATGTTATGGCCATGTGTCCGGTGCTCGATACAGGTAAAAATTCAGTTAAACCTTCAATAATTGCCAGAATAATGGCTTCAAAATAGTTCATATGTTTTGATTAATGGGCTAATCCCATTGTAATTTTACTTGATAGTTTTTTAATTTTTTATCTCTTGATATTAAAGTTAAATCTTCAGAGATTGCTTGTGATACAATAATCCGATCAAAAGGATCATTGTTGAGAAAATCGAGACCTAATAATGTCGTAAGATGGGTTTCGTTGATAGCAATTATTTCGATTTGATTTCTTTCTGCAAATCGAAATAATTCATCAAAACCAATTTTTAAATCGAGTTTTCCGATTTGTTTTTTGATGGCAATTTCCCAAAGCGAGGCAATGCTCAAGAAACAAGATTTGTTAATATCAGATAGTTTTTTCTTAACTGATATAGGCAGTTGATCGTCTCCTGCCACAAACCATAAAAAAGTATGAGTGTCTAATAAATATGCCATTAAATGTAATCAGCAAACATTTCTAAAGGCTCATCAAAATCGTCAGATAATTTGATTTTACCTTTTGCATACCCAAACTCACGAGATTTTAATTTCGGTTTGTTTTTGTGTTTTGTTTTTAAGAATTCAACAAAATCTGCAACTTCCTGCCTAAGGTTTAGGGGAAGCGAATTTATTTCGATCTGCAAATTTGTTGTTGTCATATTATAAAGTTAAAAAAACACTTTAGCTAATACAAGAAATTATTTTTTTAGGATAGCATAAATGCCAAAAGCAAAGCCCGCCAACACCACTATCGGTGCCAATAAAGTCCTTCTGAAATCATAAATATCGCCAGTAGTACCCATCATTAATATAAAGCCAACTGCTACAATTGCAATGCTGATTAACAATAACTGATAGTTTTTTTTGGTAAACACCAATTCGCTTTTAACGTCCTTTACAACCGGACCTGTTTTTTTTTCTGCCATTATCTATAAAGATGATAAGATTTTAAACGTAAATATCTGCTTACTGCAAACCAAGTACTAATGCCTGTTATAAAAATACCCACAATTAAAAGGCCTATAAATACGAAGCCAAATTCCTGGTAGTTATTTAAAATAATAATCTCAGGTACCTCTTTGCGGGCGTAAATTAAAGTTGCCAACAAAATTATGATGGCAATAAATGCAGCAATTAAGCCATGCAAAGCAGCATATAATAAGAAAGGACGTCGAATAAAGTTTTTCGTTGCACCAACCAGCTGCATACTTTTAATTAAAAAGCGTTGTGAGTAGATTGCTAGTCTTATTGTGTTGTTAATCAGTGCGATAGAGATGATTAATAGCAGTGCGGCAAAGGCTAAAATAATTAAGCCAATGGTGCTGATATTTTTGTTAACCATATCAATTAAAGAGCTTTGGTAAACCACTTCTTTAACAACAGGATTTTTAGAAATACTTGCTTTTAAGGCATCAATGCTTTTATTGTTCGCATATTCTGCTTTTAAATACACATCGAAGGTAGATGTTAGCGGGTTGTACCCTAAAAAATTAACAAAATCCTCACCTAAATCCTGCGTTAAATTTCTTGCGGCAAGCTCTTTATTTACATATTGAGTTTGCTTTACCGCAGGATTTGCATTTAATTCTTTCTGAAAGGCCAAAACATCGGCTTCTTTTGCGCCTTCATCAACAATAATGTTTAAAACGATGTTCTCTTTAACGTAGTTAGACAGGTTTTTGGCATGTACAAGTACCAAACCAAGCAGCCCCAGCATTAATAAAACCAAAGCAATACTGATTATAGTAGAGATATAAACGGTTTTGGTTTTCTTAGATGCATCACTTACTTCGAATTCTTCCATGTATTTCATTTTTGTTTCTGCGAAAATATAAATTATCCCTGATAAACACCAATTAATGATTGCTAAATGAATATTAACGGAAAGCTTTTGCTTTTAGTTTGAGCATTAATTCTTTAATTAAATTTACTTTTTCTGAAAACGCGGTACGAAATTTGTTGAAACGGCGTTAATTATGGATATCTTAAAACTAAATTTAACTATGAAAAGACAAGTTACTCTTCTAAGCCTATTCTTACTTATCGCCTCAACAATTATTTCTTGCAAAAAAGATGATACTTCATTAAAAGCCCAGATGTTAGGCCGATGGACGTTAAATAAAATTGTAACTTCCGGTTATACTGCTGAAGAAACATTGAAAGATCCAAAAAAGATTAATGGAACTGTTACCTATGGTACAACAAGTGATTATGTTGACTACAAATCAAATAACGATGATCAGGTAGAGCTGAGTTTATCAGGTAACAGAACAATCGGAACTTATGTGATCATTTATTCTGATCAGTTCAGTATGGATATTAACGACGGATTGAATTATTGTAAAATAAATAGCATTACTGCAAATAAGTTAGAGTTTACTGCTAAAATTGATAAAACAAACGTTACTAAAGTATATTCTTTATCAAGATAAGATCTTAATTCCCCGATTATTTGCTGCGCCATTGGTTTTTATACCAATGGCGCATTTTTTTGTGGTGGTACCAGATATTTCTATCTTTTGTGGTGTCTGTTGTTTCCAATTGACACTAAAAACACATATTCCCTTATTTAAGTAATCGATAGTCAGATGATAACATCTGACTACACAAAGGCATCGAGGTTTTACCCTTAACCTCTTCTAATTCTGCATTTCTGCTGGCAAAATATTATCATGAATCTGCTTTTTTAAGCCCCTTAATTTCCGTATTTTCGCACCTTTAAAAATTTAAAACTTGCAATGGATTACCAATTCAAAGAAATAGAACAAAAGTGGCAGAAATTTTGGGCAGATCATCAAACGTTTAAAGCCGAAAGTAATTCTGATAAACCAAAATATTATGTGTTAGATATGTTTCCTTACCCATCAGGAGCAGGTCTGCACGTTGGTCACCCACTGGGTTACATTGCATCAGATATTTTTTCAAGATATAAACGCCTTAAAGGCTTCAATGTATTGCATCCAATGGGATACGATTCGTTCGGATTACCTGCAGAGCAATACGCCATACAAACAGGGCAGCATCCTGCTATTACCACCGAGGCAAACATTGCAACCTACCGCCGCCAGTTAGATCAGATTGGTTTTTCTTTCGATTGGAGCAGAGAAGTACGCACCAGTGAGCCATCTTATTATAAATGGACACAGTGGATTTTTATGCAGTTGTTCAATTCATGGTACAATATCGAAAACGATAGGGCAGAAGATATCACCACGTTGATCGAAAAATTTAATGCTTCTGGGACTGCTGATGTTAAAGCAGTTTGTGATGAAGATACTAAAGAATTTATGCCGAGCGATTGGGCAACCTTTACCGATGAAGAGAAACAGATTGAATTGTTGAAATACCGTTTAACTTATCTTCGCGAGAGTACTGTAAACTGGTGCCCGGCTTTAGGAACCGTTTTGGCGAATGATGAAGTTAAAGATGGTTTTTCTGAGCGTGGCGGTTTCCCCGTTGAGCAAAAGAAAATGATGCAATGGAGCATGCGGATTACCGCTTATTCTGACAGACTTTTGCAGGGTTTGGATACCATCGATTGGCCAGAACCGATTAAAGAAATGCAACGCAACTGGATCGGTAAAAGTGTTGGAGCATCCGTAAAGTTTCAGGTTGAAGGAAACGATAAACAAATTGAAGTTTTTACTACACGAGTAGATACCATTTTTGGGGTTTCTTACCTGGTTTTAGCTCCGGAGCATGAGTGGGTTGCAGAATTAACTACTCCTGAACAAAAAGAGGACATTGCAAACTACATCGCTTTAACTAAAAAGAAATCAGAGTTAGACCGTATGGCCGATACCAAAACGGTGTCTGGTGCTTTTACAGGTACCTATGTAATTAACCCTGTAAGTGGCGAACGCGTACAGTTGTGGATTGCTGATTATGTGTTGGCAGGTTACGGAACTGGTGCGGTAATGGGCGTTCCAAGTGGCGATCAGCGCGATTGGTTATTCGCTAAACATTTTAATTTACCGATTATCCAGATTCTGGATGGTCAAAAAGATATAGATGCTCAGGCAGATCCAACCAAAGAGGGGAAATACATTAATTCCGGTTTCATAAACGGAATGACATATAAAGAAGCTGTTCCATTTTTAAATAACTGGTTGGATGAAGAGAAAGTAGGGAAAGCAAAAGTAAACTTCCGCCAACGTGATGCGATTTTTGGTCGCCAGCGTTATTGGGGCGAGCCGATTCCGGTTTACTTTAAAGATGGATTGCCTTATTTGGTAAATGAAGAAGAATTACCATTGTTACTTCCTGAAATTGATAAATATTTACCAACTGAAACAGGAGAACCACCTTTGGCGAGGGCTGAAGATTGGGTTCCAAAAGATGGCGGACATTACGAATTAAGCACCATGCCAGGATGGGCTGGAAGCAGCTGGTACTGGTACCGTTACATGGATGCCAATAACAACAACGATTTTGTTTCAAAAGAAGCTGTTGAATATTGGAAAGATGTCGATTTATACATTGGAGGCTCTGAACATGCAACCGGTCACTTATTGTACAGCCGTTTCTGGAATAAATTTTTGAAAGATTTGGGTTATACGAAAGAAGAAGAGCCTTTCAAAAAACTGATTAACCAGGGCATGATTCAAGGTAGAAGTAATTTTGTTTATCGCATTAACGACGAGAACGGAAAACCTACCAACACTTATGTATCAGCTGGATTAAGAAAAGAATATAAAACCTCAGCATTGCACGTTGATGTGAACATTGTTGAAAACGATACTTTAGACATCGCTAAGTTCAAAGCCTGGAGAGAAGAATATGCCAACGCAGAATTTATTCTTGAAGGCGGGAAGTACATCTGTGGTGTTGAGGTCGAGAAAATGTCGAAATCAAAATTCAACGTGGTTAATCCCGATGATCTGATTGAGCGTTATGGTGCTGATACTTTGCGGATGTACGAAATGTTCTTAGGTCCGTTAGAGCAGAGTAAACCTTGGAATACGAACGGTATTGAAGGTGTATTTAAGTTCTTGCGTAAATTCTGGCGTTTATTTCATAACGAAGAATGGGCTTTCCATGTAAACGATGCTGTTCCTACAAAAGCTGAGTTAAAATCGCTGCATAAAATAATAAAAAAGGTGCAGGATGATATCGAGCGTTTCTCGTTCAATACTTCTGTATCGAGTTTCATGATTGCAGTAAACGAGTTAACCGATCTGAAATGCAAAAACCGTCAGATTTTGGAAGATATGGTGATTATCCTTTCACCTTATGCGCCACATATCTGCGAAGAGCTTTGGGTATTGTTGGGTAATGAAGCCGGAACTTTATCGTATACGGCTTTCCCAACGTTTAAGCCTGAGTATTTGGTAGAAGATGAGTTTGCCTATCCGGTTTCGATCAACGGTAAAATGAAAATGAACCTGAATTTGAGCTTGACTTTAGCTCAGCCAGAGGTAGAAAGCATTTTATTGGCTGATGAGCAATTCCAGAAATTCTTAGACGGAAAACCAACTAAAAAGATCATTTTCGTTAAAGGAAAGATTATTAATGTAGTTGTTTAAGGAGGTAGAAGGCGGAAGGTTTAGGGTAGAGGGTTTTCCTTGCGCTTGCCTTAGGTCAGAAATATAAAACCCCGATTTGCATTTTGCAGATCGGGGTTTTTGTTTTATAAAAGTTTCGTCATTCCCGCGCAGGCGGGAATCTTAAAGCTTATTGCATTATGATTATTCATAGGCTTTCTTCTCTTCAAAGGCATTCATGAGCACTGCGTGGTTCTCAATCAAGTTGGGAATGACGTGGCGTTTTAATTCATTGATTATCAGATTAGACTAAAGCGATAAAAAACAAAACCCGGACTACGTTTCGTAATCCAGGTTTTTTGTTATCACTTATAAGATACGTCATGCTGAATTTATTTCAGCATCTATTTTGTGAGTAAGATTCTGAAAGAGGTTCAGAATGACGACCGCGATTATCTTTCGCCTCTTTTCCGGTTTCCACCAAATCTTCTATTGTTGCTGGCATTGCGTGGTTTACCGCTCATATTGCCATCACCACCTTTTTTAGCGCCGCCACCGCCTTTAGATTGGGCTTGTGGTTTACGTTTAACCTGGTTTTTAGCAAGCATACTTTCCCAGCTTAATGGATAAGGATGATCATCAACAACCGGAAGCGTAATTTTAATCAGTTTCTGGATATCCAATAAGTATTCGTTTTCTTCTGCATCGCAGAAAGAAATGGCAATCCCGTTTGCACCGGCACGGCCAGTACGGCCAATTCTGTGTACATAAGATTCAGGAATATTTGGCAATTCGAAATTGAAAACGTGCGATAACTGATCAATATCGATACCACGTGCAGCAATATCGGTAGCTACCAAAACGCGGATTTTCCTGTCTTTAAAGTCGGTTAATGCCCTTTGTCTGGCATTTTGCGATTTATTGCCGTGGATGGCAGCAGCTTTAATACCAGCATGGGCCAAATCCTTAACAATACGGTCTGCACCATGTTTGGTACGGGTAAAAACTAAAGCAGTTTCGATCTTTTTATCCTCAAGAAGATGGATCAATAATTTCTTTTTATCAGGTTTGTCTACAAAATAAACCGATTGAACAATTGTTTCCGCTGTAGAAGAAATGGGGGTAACTTCTACTTTTGTCGGACTAGATAAAATCGTATTTGCCAACTTCTGGATTTCATCTGGCATGGTTGCCGAGAAAAATAAAGTCTGGCGTTTTGCAGGCAATTTAGCCACTACTTTTTTCACATCGTGAATAAAGCCCATATCTAGCATACGGTCGGCTTCATCCAATACGAACAATTCGATGGTATTTAAACTGATGAAACCCTGGTTCATTAAATCTAATAAACGGCCTGGTGTTGCAACTAAAATGTCAACGCCTTTTCTTAAAGCTTCTACTTGTGAGTGTTGATTTACACCACCAAAAATTACTAAATGGCGTAAATTTAAATGACGGCCGTAAGCCTTAAAACTCTCTTCAATCTGGATGGCAAGCTCGCGTGTTGGCGTTAAAATTAAAGCCTTTATGTTTTTGGTTGCCTTGGTATTGATGTGTTTTTCGTGCAATAACTGCAACATCGGGATAGCAAAGGCGGCGGTTTTTCCTGTACCGGTTTGCGCGCAACCTAATAAATCTTTACCTTTTAATATCGTTGGGATGGATTGCTCCTGTATTGGTGTCGGTTGTGTATAACCTTCGGTCTCAAGGGCCTTTAAAATTGGCTCAATGAGGTTTAATTCTTTGAATAACATGTATGTTTCTGTGTAATATTTATCGAAGAAGCTAGAACAATCAATTGTTGAAGGACTAACTTGCGGAGAGAATATGCCATTCAGAATGGCAAGCCCTTATTCCTGCTTCGGCGGCAAAGATACAAAAAAATGTATGAGAATTTACTATTTGATAAATGTAAACTCAAATCGTTATCTATTACGCACATCTATTATTGATCTAATACATTTAATCCTTTTAGTTAGTGTTTTATAGTCTGTTTGTCTATGTATTTTTTGTAGTATTATTATTTTTATATGTATATTTATTTTTAATCAAGTGTATATTGTACACTAATTTATTATAGAACTAAAAAATATCATTATGTAAATCTCAATAAAATACCCAGCAACCTATCTAACCACCTACTTATGAGAAAAAATATACTATTCTTCGGGAGAAATCCATTCTTCTTGCGTGCCTGCCTTTTTTGGTGCACTGGCATCATTCAGCAAAAAACTAAACCACTTAAACACCTCGTCATAACTGACGGAGATCACCTGATACTGCTAAGTTTATTAACCTAGAAGTACATCAGTCGTATTGAGTACGCATTATTCACCTAATCATTTATAACCTATGAAACAAAATCTATCTTGTATCAAGAGGAGTTTTCTTCTCTTGTGTTTGGGGATGTTATTTGCCCTCGGCGCAATGGCCCAATCAAAAATCACTGGTAAAGTTATTGCAAGTGATGATAAACTGCCTGTGGTTGGCGCCACAATCAAAATTAAAAATGGTACCGGTGGTACCGCTACTGATGCAAATGGGGCCTTCTCGCTGAGCGTAAAACCTACCGATGTGTTGGTTATTTCTTTTGTTGGCTATGGCAATAAAGAAGTAACAGTGGGTGCCCAAACCAACATTTCAATTGTATTACAAGCCAACAATAATAACCTTACAGAGGTTGTAGTGACTGGTTATTCTTCTCAACGGAAGAAAGACTTAACTGGTTCTGTGGCGGTGGTAAGTATGGAACTGTTAAAGGCCCAGCCTGCAGCAAGTGCTGTAGAAGCGCTACAAGGAAAAGCAACAGGGGTACAAATTGTAAATGACGGGGCTCCTGGTTCAACGCCACAAATCAGGATCCGGGGTTTTAGTACCATTAATAACAATGACCCACTTTATGTAATTGATGGGGTTCCGTTTGAGGGAAAACTATCCTGGCTTAACCAGAATGATATCGAAAGCATGCAAGTATTGAAAGATGCTTCTTCAGCTTCTATCTATGGTTCAAGAGCAAATAACGGTGTGGTTATCATTACCACAAAAAAAGGCTCAGCAGGACTACCAAAAATTACGCTCGATTCTTACTATGGCACACAGTCGCCAAGAAAAAACAGCTTTCCACAAATGATGAATCCTCAACAATATGCACAATATGTATTTAATGGGTATACTAATGCCGGAAAGCCTATTGCTGCTGGAGATAACTATGGTTCGGGCACAGTACCGGTATTACCTGAATATTTGGTTGCAGGTTTAAAACTCGGTCAAAATGTTACTGCTGCAGATGCAGATCCTTCTAAGTACAACTATAGCCGTGATCCAAATCTGTTTTATCAAATTACAAAAGCAAATAAGCAAGGTACCAATTGGTTTGATGAGATAACCGAATCTGCACCGGTTCAGAATTATAATATTAGTGCACTGGGTGGTTCAGACAATGCAACCTATTCTATTAGTGCCGGATACTTGAATCAAAAAGGAACGATAAAATACACAGGTTTTAAACGTTATAGTTTTAGATCCAATACGGCGGTGTCTGCTTTTAATAAAAGGGTGCGTTTTGGAGAAAATGCACAATATAGTTATTCTGAAGGTGTCGGATTTGGCGTTAACCCAAATACTCCCGGTGGTTATCAGGATCAGGGAAGTGCTTTAGGATGGGCATACCGTATCCCAACAATTATCCCCGTTTATGACATTGCCGGAAACTTTGCCGGTAGCCGCGGTAGTCAGTTGGGAAATGCAGAGAACCCACTCGCATTTCTATTCAGGGCAAAGGATAATGTTAATAAAAACAACTTCTTTTTTGGAAATATCTTCGGTGAGGGTGATATTATTCCGGGGTTAGTATTAAAAACCAATTTTGGAATACGTTACGAAAACTACAATAGCTTATCTATGCGTTATCCAAATTTGGAATTCTCTGAAGGCAATAATTCAAATAATTTAAGCGAAATCCAAGGGTATAATACAGAATGGACCTGGACTAATACTTTAAATTATAACAAAAAATTTGCTGAAAAACACAGTTTAAATGCATTAATTGGTACAGAGGCAATCAGATCCAGAACCAGACAATTAACTGCAGGAAGAAATGATTTCTTTCTTTTGGGTAATCCGGATTATTATTATTTGGGTACAGGTTCTTCAAACATAAGCAATACTAGTACCGGAGCAATAGGGTCGCTATTCTCCGTGTTTGCAAAGCTTGATTATTCCTTTAATGATCGTTATCTCGCCAGTTTTACTATCCGTAGGGATGGTTCATCTAACTTCGGTTCTGCTAATAAGTATGGTAATTTTCCGGCAGCAAGTGCTGCATGGAGGTTATCTGAAGAGGAGTTTATGAAAAGTCTCAATTGGGTTAGCGATTTGAAACTTCGTGTTGGATACGGACAAACCGGAAACCAACGGATACCGGGATATCAATATATCAATAGATTTCAAAGTTCTATTGTTAATTCAGCTTATGCGCTTGGTGGCGGTAATGGTCTTACAACTGGTGTGCGACAAAATGCCTATCAAAACCCTGATATAAAATGGGAAGCTGTAAATTCTTTAAATATTGGTATTGATTTTACTTTGTTAGGTGGGGCTGTTGATGGATCAGTAGATTGGTATAATAAGAAAACGACTGATATGCTTTACCCGGTGCCGCTACCGGCAAGCATTGTGGGAATGGGAAGTTCACCTTTTGTAAATATCGGCGATATGAGTAATAAAGGGGTCGAATTTAATGTCGCTTATCATTATGGAAGAAGCGCTGATAGCCCTTTTAAATTTGATATTGGTGCAAATTTCTCCAAAAATAACAATAAAATCGTAAGGTTGGCACCAGGTATTCTCAATCAGGTTTATGGCAATTACAGGAGCTTACAAACCAGCGTTTTACAAGAAGGTGCTCCACTGGGTTCATTTTTTGGATATAAAACCGCAGGAATTTATCAGAGTACTGCTGATATTCAGAATAATCCTTCATATTCAGGTGCCAGGGTTGGAGGATTACGTTATCAGGATATTAATGGTGATGGTATTATTGATCCAAAAGATCGGACCATTATTGGAAGTCCACATCCTGATTTCACTTACGGTATAAATTTGAACGCATCTTACAAGAATTTTGATATCTCAGCTTTCTTATATGGTGTAAAAGGAAATGATATATTTGAAGCTACACGCTATTTTACAGATTTCCCTTCCTTTGATGGAGCCAAAAGTGTTAGGTTACTTGATGCCTGGAGCCCAACCAATACATCAAGCCTGATTCCTTCAGCTTATGCCGGAGCCTCCGATCTGGAATTTGCTTCTTCGAGTTATTACATTCAAAACGGAAGTTTTTTAAGGCTGAAAAATTTGCAAATCGGCTACTCCATCCCAACAGCTAAAGCTTTTGGACCAAATTCTGGCATCAATAAAATTAGGGTGTATGTTAGTGCAACCAATGTATTTACCATCACTAAATACACAGGATTGGATCCGGAAATAAGTCAAATTGTAGATGGCTTCTCTGCTCCAGGAGTAGATCAGGGGGTTTACCCATCACCACGTCAGTTTTTAATCGGTATTAATGTTGGTTTTTAATTAAAAATATCAAAATGAAACATATAAAATATATTCTTCTTTCGTTATTAATCTGCAGTACTTTTTCCTGCAAGAAAGAATTTTTAGAATTGCAACCACAGGGTGAGCTCACCGAGGAACAGTTAATGAGCCAAGAGGGGGTTGAAGGACTCTTAATAGGTTCCTATAGTTTACTTAATGGCAATTTAGACGGAACATGGGGTAATTATGGTGCAGCACCAAGTCAATGGTTATTTGGCGAGGTTGCATCTGATAATGCCCATAAAGGGAGTAGCACAGGAGATCAGCCGCCTATGAATGCCATAGAACAGCATTCTCCAACCAGTACAAATGATAATATATCGAATATTTGGAACAGATGTTTTGAAGGAATTCAACGCTGTAACCGTACTTTAAAAATTCTTGCTAGCTTACAGGCAGGTTCAGGATCGGCCAAATTTAATGATGCCCGTGCAAAAGAAATTCAAGGTGAAGCCCGATTGTTACGTGGACATTATTATTTCTTTTTGGTTCGCATATTTAAAATGGTTCCTTATGTTACCGAGGCCAATAGTGGTGCTTTTGTTCCTAATGATAAAGACATTTATCCTAGTATTGTAGATGATCTTCAGTTTGCTGTAGCCAATTTAAGTACAACCAAACCAAAAAATCAAAAAGGTAGGGTAGATAAATATGCAGCTCAGGCTTATCTTGGAAAGGTACTTTTATACCAAAAGAAATATACAGAGGCTTATGATCTGTTAAATGCGGTAATATTGGCCAAACCAAGCTTGGTTGATATGCCTTATACCGATAATTTCGACATTACCAAAGAAGACGGACCAGAAACGATTATGTCTGTTCAGCATTCGGTTGGAACTGATGGCACAGGCGGCGATAATGGTAATGTAGGCGATATGCTTAACTTTCCGTACGGTAATGCACCGATTAACTGTTGTGGTTTCTTCCAGCCAACTATAGATTTGGCCAACTCCTTTAAAGTAGATGCCCTTGGTTTGCCGCTACTTGATGGCAGCTATCGTACTAACCCATATAAATCTGATTATGGATTAACAGGAGCGGATAAAACAAATTATGCAGTAGATAAGACTTTACCTTTAGATCCACGAATTGAATCGACAATAGGAAGGCGTGGCGTTCCATATCGCGATTGGGGTTTAATGCCTGGTGACACCTGGATTCGTGATGCCAGCAATGGCGGCCCTTTCCTGGCTGTTAAGAATACCATTGATGCTGCTCAGATTTCGAGCGGAACAGCTCCAGGAAGTTCCAACGTAACCGGATTAAACGTAAACCTGATCCGCTTAGCTGATGTTTACCTGATGGCGGCAGAATGTGCAGTGGAAAAGGGCGATTTGGGCAGAGCTTTAATACTGGTAAATGCAGTTAGAGCCCGTGCTGCTAAAATTACCCCTCGTGATATAAATGGGACTCCGGCGGCGGCTTACAAAGTTAGCCAGTACACCTCATTTCCAAATGATACCTATGCAAGAAATGCGGTGCGTTTCGAACGCAGGTTAGAGTTGGCATTGGAAGGTCATCGCTTCTTCGATTTGGTACGCTGGGGTGTAGCAAAACAAACACTGGAAAGTTATTTTTCTTTTGAAGGTGGGTACTTCAATTACTTAAAAGGCATTACCATCGAAACCAGAGATGATTATTTCCCTTTACCACAAGATCAGATTGATAGAAGTAACGGTACTTTAAAACAAAGCCCGGGTTATTAATTCTAATTTGCTTAAATCAAAACGCATGGACAGGCATCAGCCATCCATGCGTTTTTTTATAGTTATTTTACGGACGGATTATTTCTCCTCCTTAAACCTGCTAAAAAACAATAGGGCAATCAAACAAAGTGCGAAGCCTACAATTCCGTTCAATCGTAATCCGAAATCGTTGCCGGGGTCCTTACCGTAAATGGTAAGCATGGCGAAAATAGCAATACCCAATGTTTGCCCAAGTTTTACAAAAAGGTATTTTACTGCGAAGAACATGCCTTCGTGGTTTTCGCCGGTTTTTAAGGTATCTCTTTGGGCAATGTCGGCCAAAATAGCCGTTGGTAAAATACCAAGAGCAGCTAATGGAAACGAAGCGGATAGTACTAGGATGTAAATCTGCGTATGTGGACCAAATGGTAATTTTCCTAAAAAGAAAATGGTGACGAAGATTAAACACAACACGCCAAATGCAAGTAATACAAAAGGTTTTTTGCCGATTTTAGCCGAACCAAAATTAACCAACGGGTAAAATAGCAAGGACGCAAAAACCATGGCAGCCATAAATTTTCCGCCTTCCGATTCTGGTAGACCCAATAAAACCGTACAAAAAAACAATAAACCGCTTGAAATAATACTCAGGGCCGTATAAAAAGCGAAATCTGATATCAGGTAATATTTAAAATTGCTGTTTTTAAAGGTGCTTTTAATTGCTGGCCATAAAGGGATATGAGTAGGCTTCGCAATCGAAAATTCCTTTTCATTGATGAAAAAAATTGGCAACAACATCACCAGTCCGGATAAGATACACAAACCCCATATCGCGGTCTGGATGGCTTCACTGCGGTTGACTACATGAAAATGAGCCTCAACCAGATCGGCAAAGTTGTTGGCACAGGCCGATAAAATGATTCCGATTACAAAACCAACCTGCTGATAACTCGATAATTTAACTTTTTGTTTTGGTGTATTGGTTACTTCGGCCAGCAGCGCATTATAAGGAATAATATAAGTGGTAACCGATACAAAAAATAAACAAAGTGTTATGGTTAACCACCAGGCATTATGCAGGCTCTCCGTTTTTTGGATCGGGTAGAAAACCAGTCCGCAAAAAAGCATAGCAGGAACAATTGCCCATTTCATAAAGGGCATCCTGCGACCGTTTTTATCGGTACATGCATCACTTTTAGACGCAATAAACGGATCGTAAATGGCATCTACCAGCCTTCCTGAAGCGGCAATAATAGAAAGGATGTTAAACGCACCCAATAAAACGAGTTGTGGTACCAAAGGCGGCAGGCCAGCGTTGCTTGGGGGAAGATAGAAATAGGGAAGCATTACGATGATAATGTTTGTCATCGTGCTCCATCCAATCATACCAGCAGCGTAAGCAATTTCTTGTTTTAAGGAGAGTGTTTTGTTCATTAATTATTTTAAGTTGTTTTATATTTTTTGCAAAGCAGGTTTCTGTGTTAATCGATTAAATCAGTCCTGCTTTCCATTTTATTTTAAACCTCGCAGGTTTTTAAAACCTGCGAGGTTTAAACCGCGGGTAAAACTATTTCTTATTAAACCACCTGCTTACAAAATAGATTGCCAGAAAGCCAACAAAAATGTATAATCCGTTCAGTGCCGCATTTGGGTCATCGGCATAAATGCTAAAGGCCACGAAAGTATAAGCAGCAATAAAAATAATAGGCAATATAGGATATAAAGGAACAGTATAGATGGTTTTTTTATCAAGATCTGCCGTTCTTTTCCGGAGGATGAAAATCGTAGCCGCCGAACTGGCCATGCTAATGCTTTCTAAGAAAATAGTATAGTTTAAAATCTTGTCGAAGGTTTTGGCATAGAAAATAATTACCACAGCAATTAATGTAAAAACAGTTAAGCTAATGGTAATTACCTCTGTTTTTTTGTTCATCCTGCTGAATATTTTTGGCAGTGCCCCTTCCTCGCCCATGGCAAACATGGCCCTTGGGTTACTCAGCAGATTTACATTTACATAACCCATTACGGAGAAAAAGATGATTACGGAAAGTGCGTTAAATCCTGCTGGACCAAATATCTTCGACGCCAATATCGCGGCTATGCTTTCTGCCGATTTTAATTCTTCAAAACCGATCACCTTTACGTACACATAATTGATGGCCAGATAAAGAATTACAATAATGGTTAAACCGATAATAATGGAACGTGGAATTACTTTTTTGGCTTCTTTAACTTCGCCCCCAAAGTTGATGGTTTGCGCATAACCTGCGTAAGAAAAAGAAACTGCAATTAAACACAGGCCTAAGGCTTTTCCATAATCAGACCAAGTTGGTAAAGCACCCGTTGCTGTTTTAAAAATTGGGGTAGCGGTTTGTGTTTGTCCGCCGAAAAATATAGCGCAGATGAGTGTTAAAATCATTCCGATTTTAATTACCGTTAACACATTCTGTGTTTTAGAACTCGCTTTTAAACCTAACAGATTAATGAAATAAAACACCAAAATGGTGGTAATGGCTATGGCAACCCGATAGGTTTCATTCTGTTTATCGATGGGTAAAATAATTTTACTCAGGTATTCTGCCCCAATAATCGAAATAGCCGCTACAGAAGCTGCACTCGAAATGATCACAATACAATTAATGGCAAAGGCAATGGATGGATGATAAGCTGCTGAAAATATTTTATAATATCCTCCTGTCACCGGAAAACGGGAGCCGATTTCGGCATAAGTTAATGCACCACAAAAGGCTACAAAACCACCGATAAACCAGGCCAGATAAAACAGCTCGGGAATTTGTGCCTTAGCTGCTACGTTTACAGGCGTACGGAAAACGCCCATTCCAATAACCAAACTCACCACAATCATGGATAAATCGAATAGCGAAAGTTGCTTCTTTTGTTGCATTAAATAGAATTATGAATATTGGGTTGAAGATAGGGAAATTTGAATGATTGAATGAGGAATGATTGATGGATTGAATGGATGATATTGGCTTAGGTTTATAAGGTGGTGAAAAATGGCTGATGGTTTGATAGCTCATAGTTGATAGCCTGGTTTAATTGACAATAGACCATGTGCCATCAACCCTATACTTCTGACTGTTGACATGTGGAAATTTTCTTTTGCGAGCCTCGCAGAATAAATCTATTATTGTATAATAATTCTGAAGAACGTATTTGAGAATATTTTTATTTCAATCCGTCAGGATTATTTCTACAAATTCTTCATCGCTTTGCAAACCAAAAAATGCAAGGTTTTTCATTGAAGAACAGATAAAAACAGTATGGCAGAAGTAATTTATAACGACGATAGTATCCGTTCATTAGATTGGAAAGAGCACATCAGGCTTCGTCCCGGGATGTACATTGGTAAACTTGGCGATGGATCTGCGCAGGATGACGGTATTTACGTTTTGCTAAAAGAAATTGTAGATAACTCTATCGATGAGTTTGTAATGGGTACCGGAAAAACCATCGAAATTACTGTTTCCGAACAAAAGGTAAATATACGTGATTACGGTCGTGGTATTCCACTCGGCAAGGTAATCGATTGTGTAAGCAAGATCAATACCGGTGGTAAATACGATAGCAATGCTTTCCAGAAATCTGTTGGTTTAAATGGGGTAGGTACTAAGGCTGTAAATGCACTTTCTACTAGTTTTATGGTACAGTCGTACCGTGATGGAAAAACGAAAAAAGTAGAATTTTCTAAGGGAGAAATTGTAAATGAGCAGCCAATTATCGATACTACTCAACGCAATGGCACGGCGATTACTTTTTACCCAGATGAAACCATTTTCAGGAATTACCATTACATCCCTGATTTTGTAGAGAGTATGGTTTGGAACTATGTGTTTTTAAATACAGGCTTAACCGTAAATTTTAATAATCAGAAATATTTTTCAGAAAGAGGGCTGTACGATCTACTTTCTAAATTTAATAAGCCAGAAGAAATCCGTTACCCAATTATCCACATGATTGGACAGGATATCGAAATTGCGATGACCCATGGGCAGCAATATGGCGAAGACTACCACTCATTTGTAAACGGACAGCACACCACACAGGGTGGTACACACCAGGCGGCTTTTAGGGCAGCTGTAGTGAAAACCGTTCGGGAGTTTTTCAAAAAAGAGTTTGATGCAGCCGATGTTCGTTCATCCATTATAGCAGCAATTTCTGTGCGTGTACAGGAGCCCGTTTTCGAATCGCAGACCAAAACAAAACTAGGTTCGCAAAATATGGGACCAGAAGGACCATCGGTAGCTACTTTTATCAACGATTTTGTTAAAAAAGAATTGGATGATTATCTGCATAAAAATCCGGATGTTGCTGATGCCTTGTTGAAAAGAATTATGCAATCGGAGCGCGAGCGTAAAGATATTGCAGGCATCAAGAAACTAGCAAACGATAGGGCGAAAAAGGCATCCTTACACAATAAAAAACTGCGCGATTGTAAAGTGCATTTTAACACTACGCACGAGAAACGTTATGAAACTACCTTGTTTATTACGGAGGGAGATTCGGCATCGGGTTCGATCACAAAATCGCGCGATGTAGATTGTCAGGCGGTATTTAGTTTGAAGGGTAAGCCGCTTAACTGTTATGAGCTTACCAAAAAAGTGGTTTACGAAAATGAAGAATTTAACCTGTTACAACATGCTTTAAATATTGAAGATGGTTTAGAGGGGCTTCATTATAACAATATTGTAATTGCAACCGATGCCGATGTGGACGGGATGCACATCCGTTTGTTGATGATGACTTTCTTTCTTCAGTTTTTTCCTGATCTGGTAAAAGCAGGCCATGTGTATATTCTACAAACGCCGCTTTTCAGGGTAAGAAATAAAAAGGAAACGATTTATTGTTATAGTGACGAGGAGCGTAGAAATGCAATCGAAAAACTGGGCAATAAACCCGAAATTACCCGATTTAAAGGTTTGGGAGAAATTTCACCTGATGAATTTGGTTTGTTTATCGGGAAAGATATCAGGTTAGACCCCGTTATTTTGAAAGATCAAACGATTAAAAGTTTGCTTGAATATTACATGGGTAAAAATACGCCTGATAGACAACAGCATATTATCCGTAACCTACGGATAGAAAAGGATGAGGTGACTGAAGAACCTAAAGTGATTACTGAAGAAGTAGCTTAGCAATTTCCTTGGTTCGTGTCTTCACGAACCAGTTTTTCTAGATAACACAAAAAGGAAGTCAAGCTTTTAAAGCTTGACTTCCTTACAGGCTCCCATAGAAAAATCGTCATCTCGACTGGAGTGCAACGAAATGGAGCGATCTTCTAGCCAAGTTATAAGAATTGAAATTTAAAAGATTTCTCCTCCGAAGGAGTTCCTTTGGTACACTGCGGTCGAAATGACGATCTTGAGAAAAAACTGTCATTTATTCTTTAGGCACATTCACGGTATCTTCCGGGTGTTGAGGCGGCAATACATCTACCTTTTTCTCTACAATGGTAATTTTTGTAAATACAGCATACTTACTCGGAGAGATGCCATTATCGTACTTCTCTGCATAGGCTTGTGTAAATTCAGCGCCAAAGTAGAGTATTATCGAGGTATAATAAATCCACAATAAAATAACAATGATCGAACTGGCTGCACCAAAAGCTGAACCTGGATTGCCTTTTTCGATATAAATACCAATCAGGTATTTACCTAGACTGAAAAGAACTGCAGTAAATAGTGCGCCAATTATTGCCGATTTCCATCGGATGATCACATCTGGCAATACCTTAAATATAACAGCAAATACCGCTGTAACAGCCGCAAGCGTAATTACATTGTTTAAAATATAAATTAGAATGGCCATGGTATCGTTTGCAACGGGGATTACTTCATCTATCTTACTTTGCGAAAGTAGGTTACCTAATTTAGAACCCAAACCAACTACTACAGTATTAACCACTAGTGAAACAAGCAACAGAAAGCCCATCGAAACAATTAAAGAGAAAGACAATAACCTGTTAGAAAGCATTTTTATCCAGCCTTTTTTGGGCACAGCCTTTACTTTCCAGATCATGTTGATACTATCTTGTATTTCGATAAAAATAGCAGTTGAGCCAATAATCAATGTACCAATCCCGATAATTAAACCAATGGTAGATTGCCCGGATTTGTTGGCATGTTCTACAAAACCTTGGATTTGTGTAGCTGCCTCTTTGCCAACCATTTTGGTAACCTGCCCATAAAACTGAACTCTTGTTTCCTCATTTCTTTTGTCGCCAAAAAATAGGGTAGCGGCAGATAGCATGATAATGATGAGTGGGGTAAGTGAAAAAATAGTGTAGTAAGCAAGCGAAGCACTTAATTTAGTTACCCTATCTTCTACAAAACCTTTTCCGGCAGCAACAAAAAGATGATAAAGCGCAATAAAGAAATATTTGATCTTATGGATAACTCTCATCGAAAAATTAAAACGGATATCCTATCCCAATGTTAAAAATTAAATTCTGTTTACGCCAGTCTTTACTACCGAAGGCGATATCATCGAACACCCATCTTTGTCCTTCCGGTAGGTATGGTTTGCGTACCGGAAAAGCCACATCTAAACGGACTACAAAAATGCTGACATCTACCCGTAAGCCTGCACCAGTGCCTACAGCAAGCTCGTTAAAAGCATTTTTCAGCTTAAAGCCAGATCCAAGTCTTGCCGTCTCAGGCTTGCCAGGTTCACCAAGGTCTTCTTTCCTTAGCCAGATATTCCCGGCATCAACAAACAAAGCGCCATAAAGTACGCTAACTATTTTAAAACGCAGTTCTGAGTTTAACATTAACTTAATATCACCTCCTTGATCGGCAAAAATAGCATCATCAGGAACCTTATAAGTACCCGGGCCTAAGGTTCTGGCCGGAAAAGCCCTGATGTCGTTACTACCGCCGGCAAAAAATTGTTTAACAAATGGGAGTGATGTGGAATTTCCATAGGCATAGCCGTAACCCAGGTTTAACCTGTTTGCCCAGATTAAATTTCTGGTAATTTTATAATAGTCTCTTAAATCGGCTTCTACCCTGATAAACTGCGTTAGTGGTATGTTAAAAAGGGTACGTTTCCCTTCTTCATCTTTTGGCACAAAAGCTCCCCATACATTTCCACCAGTTTCTAAGCCGCCAAAGAAATAGGTGTTATTTCTCCTGCTATCTTCCATCTGGTTGGTATAGGTGAAATTATAGTTACTACCAATGATAAACTGCTTTTCTAAAGTCGTCCTCAATAATGGATTCTGTTTGTATATATTTTTTTCTACAGCTGTATCGGGAAAACTGGTTGAAACATAACTTATTGATATTGGATTAAAATTATGTTCCTTGTACAGATTCTCTTTAAAGTTGTACCCATATTGCCCCTTAAATGCATGCAAAGTATATTCAGAACCACGGTTTAACATCTGGTAAGAAAGCGAAGCAATGGTTTTCGGGATGAAAGCATTGGTACTATTCGGTTTGTAAAACGGCACAATAAATCTGGGGAAGGTTAGTTTTCCTTCAGCAGTTAATGATAATGAGTTTTTGCCTAGCGAGGTTCCTTTAGTTTGGGTTTCAAAACCACCGCTAACACTCACATCTAATTGTTCTGCATTTCTAAATAAGTTTCTGGTGGTTTGCGTTACTTTTACCTCTGAACCGACGAAATTGTTCGATTTACTCGTTCCTACAACCGAAAAGGTAAGTGAATTTTTCTTTAAAGGGGTTAAATAGATATTTAAATCGAGCTGATTGTTTTTGAAACTATCAACGGGTAAAAATTCAGCCCTTACATCCTGAAAGGCACCTACATTTACCATTCGGTTTAACGATTGGTTATGGTCTTTACGGTTATAAGGTTCACCTTTTTGAAAGAATACCAAGCGGTCGAAAAGCCTTGGTTTAAAGGTGTTCCGGTCATCGTAAATATTGAAATCGTTATATTGTAACGGCTTTAGTTTTCTTAATGTACTGTCTCTCCTTAACGAATAATTAGGGTAGATGTTAATGTTTTTAATGGTATAAGGTTTTAATCCAGCGTCGGGAGCGATGTCTTTTACTTTAACTGAAACATTAACCAGGTTTTTGCCTATGGTGCTATCCACCTGCATAATTAAATAATCGGGACTGAAATAGAAATAGCCATTTTCTTTTAAGTCGTTATCAATCCTGATCCGTTCATTTTTGTAGGTATCGATGTCATAATAATCGCCAACTTTTAACAAGGTTTTATCTTTATTGGCATTGATGATTTTGGTGAGCGCCCCGGTATCCGGAGGGAAATTAATCTTGTTGATTTTATATCGTTGCCCAGTAACTGCAGTATAAATGGCCTTGCCTTTTTTCCCTTTTACAACGGTATCGCCGGTAACATTCGCCTGCAAATATCCTTCGCTAATAAGATAGCTGGATAATACATCATTGTTGTATTTCAACTTTACCTCGCTTAATAACACAGGTGCTTCTCCTTGTCGGCGTAGCCAATTTCTAAAACCCTTTGGCTTTTTAGGTTGGCCAGCAAGATTGTAGATGCCCAGTTTATATTTAATACCAAGTATAGATTTATTGGGGCGCGGTCTTGTTTTAGCTTCAAGATCGGTTTTAACCTGTTTTTCATTGTCAATTTTGCCTGATGAGTCTGGATTGATTTTTACATCAACACCAGTATACAAAAACTGTCCTGGTTTTAAGGATTTGGTACTGCTGCAAGCCGCCCAAACTAAACAGGCCAGTAAAAATAAAAGCGGTCTAGTTAGTTTTCTCATCTTGTGCTTTCTGTTCAATGTTTCTTATTCTTCTTATTCTTTTCTTTTGGAATATCTCTCTAAATTTATTGTAATCTACCACCAGCGTAAAACCTAAACCTGTTTCAACAATCTGTCCCTGTACAATCATATCGTTCTGGTTTCGGCGGTAAGCCCTTAAACGGTATCGTCCATCAGCAGAGAGCGCATATTCTACGTTCACGTTTCCTGCAATATTGGTCGATTTTTCCCCTGGAGCCTGTGGTCCTTCTAAAGCAAAAGAGCTTCCTACGCTAACGGTTAATCTATCGTTTAGCAGTTTTTTCGATAAGCCAACCTCCAGATCTGTTTTTTGCTGCATCGAACCTGTTGAGTAATCTTCAGAAGAATTTACACCGAAGTTAAGGTCAACACCCTGGATTAAATCGGAGGTTAAATTATTCAATTGTTCTGTTAACAGTTTGCTTACACTCGAACGTGCAAGGGTAGAAACGCCGCCCCCACCGCCGGCCAAACTTTGAAAAGGATTATTGGCAATAAACCTGTTTAGGGCAAGTAAAGAAAGGACCTGTTTGTTCAACTCACTTTCATCGCGGTTTACATTAATCAATTTGGTATAAACCTGGCCATTTAAAGCGCCGCGCTCATTTTCTGGCAGATCGAGCTTAAATGAAATGGTTGGCTTTAATAATTCCCCTTTTATCATCAAATAAACCTGAAAAGGCAATTTTGTTCTCGCCTCGTAAAGATCTGGCTGGTTTAACAGATCGATAGGCGCAGCATTAACTTCGTATAAAGCCGTAATATTTGCAGTAGCTGAAGTAGGTTCGCCTGTCCAGACAATGGTACTGCCTTTAACCAGTTTAAATTCTTTTTTTACAACAGCCAGCGTTAAATTGTATGAACCATCCACGATTTCATAACGACCGGTCATGCTAATTTTACCACTTGGATCCATCGTTACATTTAAGTCTGCATCGCCTCTAACTTTTAAGTTATCGCCAGTAGATGGATCTACAACCACGTTCAGTTCTGCCTCTGGGTCTACTTTTACAGCTGCTACGAGGTTTAAGCCTTTAATCGGTGATTTACTGATGCTATCAACCTTTAAAGCTTTTTGTCCGTTAAATGGAGGTGCATCAGCATCAATAAACTGTACTATACCTTCCTGATCGATAATCGCCGGATCACTTGAAGGCAAAGCAAAGAAGAATTTTGTACCCTTATTTACATTAACATTCATGTTTACATCTGGCTGGTTCAAATCTCCGCGTACTTTAATATTGCTTGTTAAGAATACCGTTCCATAAATCATGTCATTATCAGCTGCGGTCGAATTGATCGCCCTGAAATTGTTCGTGCGGATATCTAAACCGAAACGGTAGTTTTTGAAATCTGTGGTGTAAACTTTTCCGTTGATGGTTGCTTTTTGATTTAAAGAATCGATCAATGTAAAGTTGTTAAAACTGATGCCCTCATCTGTAAACGATATTTTCTCATTCGGCATACGGAAAAACGAGTTTACATAAGCCACATTAAAGCCTGCATTATTGAAAGTTAAATCGCCCAGTATTTTCGGAGCAGTTAGTGCACCTTTAACTGTTAACGCGCCTGTTAAGGTACCAGTACCACGTTTAAGCTGACCGGCAGATAAACTCTCTATATTTTTCATTTCAATCTTATCGATGTTTACCGTAAGATCTAAAGCACTTTCTGGGGCAGTATAATAAAAGCCGTTAACCCTTAACTCGTGCACCCCAGTTAAAGCAAGATTTACCTCGAAGGCATTTTCGGTATTGTTGTTTACGGCTAAGCGTAAAGTGCCCAGTTGATCTTTTTGATAACGCAACTGATCGATGGTTAAATTTGCCTCAAATTTTGGTGTGCCGGCCAAATCTTTAACATTCGCTGTTCCATTTAAACGGCCACCAACCAAAGTGGTATCGGTTTCTGCAAATTTGGTTAAGGTTTCTAATTGGAAATCTTTAAATTCTACTGCTAAGGGCGCATTTGGTTCGGTAGGATTACTATTGATGGAAAGTGATTGACCACTATTACTAATCTGGAACTGGTTAACCAATATGCCTGAAGCACCAAACTGAATGTAATTATCTTGCGAAACCACCCATTTTTGATAATCGAGCAATAGTTTTTGCGGATCTAAAGTAAATTTGAAATCCTTATTAATCGATTGAAAGGTACCACCAATTACATATTTATTTTTAAACTTTCTATCTCGCAAGAAGATGTTAACGCCTAAATTATTATTTGAAGCATCGCCACTTACTTCCGTATTAAAGAGTGCAATAGCTGGGCTTTGGAGACTTTTAACCGTTAAATTATAAGCTAGCTTATTGTTGTCGTTATTGATATTTAAAACCGTAGTATCTACCTTAAAATCGCCATAAACCACCTGTGGGAAATTCCCTTTAATCTGTAAGCTGTCTTTTTGTGTATCGATTAATCCATAAAACTGCGATTGCTTAAATACCGTTAATTCGGGTACAAATTCCTTTAATAATTTAGAATCGTAAACCTGTACAAAAAACCTTAGCCTTTGGTCGGGAACTTTCGCAACGGTGCCAAAAGCATAGTATTTATTAATTTCGTTGATAATGGCATCGCCAACTTTGGAGAGCTGGTACTTGCCATCAATTTTTGCTGATAGTATTTCAGATTTTAAGGTCAGCTCATTTTCTGTCGCGGTTGATTTAGCCCGGATGGAAATCGTATCTACATTGATTTTTTGTTTGTCTTTAACCAATTGTAAGCCCGTAATATCAACCGACCCATTTAAATAATCAGCATCGGCGGTAGCGAGGTCTACTTTAACTATACCTGCTGCACTTAATACCGTTGGGCTAAAGTTCAATGCCTGCAGGTTCACCTGCTTTAAGTTTAGGTCGGCTTTTACAGCAGGATATTTCCCCGCCATATTCACTTTAGCATCTAAATTAAAGTTGGCATTGCTATCGGGCATGCTACTCTTGATGCTGATGTTCTGATTACTGTAATTCCCGGCAAGGCTTAAATTACGGTAGGTATATTTGTTGTAATAAGCACTAATCACTTTGGCGTTAAACCTTGCATTTATTTTTTTAGGATCGAGTCCTGTACCTGCCACATTTGCCTTAACCGAAATCCTACCCAGTTTAGGTTGCATTTTTAATAGCCTGCCAACGTTAAAATTGTTTAAGTTAATGTCGGCCTTATAACTTTCCTTACCTTTTGGTCCTTTCATTCCTGCTACCAAAATCGCTCCACCCATATCGGTGTTGATGTTCAGGTTAGTGTTGAAATCGGTCATTGAACCCTTAAATGTGCCTTTCGCATCAACTACATTTGGCAATTCGATCGTAGGTGGAAGCGATTTTTTGGGTACTACCACCAAAATATCTCCTTTGGTTAGATGTAACTTTTTGATATTTAAATCGAGATAGGTTTTTTTGATGTCAGGTAAACCTTTCGCTTTGCCACTGATATCTATCTGCGTATTTTTTAACCCACTGATCTGCAGTTTTGGGATATTCAGGTTATTCAGATAGCCATTAACAGCTGCTGTTAGTTTTATTTTTTCGTTGCGGTAATTTGCTGGAACGGCATCGCTGAAAAAGCCAGCATCTTTTAAACCAATGCTTGTGTTTTTAAAGGTCAAATTCAATTTTACACGTTCAGGATGTTTGGTTAAATCCTCCATCGAGGTAAAATTTAATTCAGTCGCATTTTCGATTGAAGTATTAGGTGTTTTTAAAATGAAATTGCTCAGTTTGATCTGTTTGTCGTTATACACCGCATCGCCTCTCAGCTGGTCCAGTACAAAACCACTTTTTTCCTTTAACGATCCATTTTTAACATTGGCTTTTATGCCAGCGGCGCTATAACTTACATCACTGGCGCCTAAGTTTAGCTGGGTAATTTTAAGGTGGTTAAAGTCCATGCCTTTAGGAACAGGCTTTGCGCCAATATTATCAAACTGTACATTGTTATCGGCCAAACTGATGTTCTTGATAATTAAACCCAAAGGCGATTTTTCGGGAACTACTGTATCTTTAACCTTCTTTAAATCGTTACTTGGTGCAGGTTTAAAAGCAAAAAGAATATTCGATTTATTTAAATGGGCATCATCAACAGCATACTTACTGTTGGTTAAATCTACTTTTAGGTTTACCAGGCCCAGATCGTTTACATCGGCAACGGCTTTGGTGGTCGATAACTGATCGTCGTAATTTACCTTTACCTTACTAAAAATGAAGTTTTGCACTTCTATTAATGGCAGTTTGCCCTGTTCTTTCTCGCTGCTATCAACGCTGTTTGTAATGTGCTGCACCAGGTGGACTAGTGGTTTTTGCTGCAGATAACGTAAAGAAGTGTTCACTAAACTTAATTCTTTAATTACGTAGTGCCGATTGGCTAAATCGAAATCTTTGATTTTGGTTTTAAAGGCACCCAGGTATAATTTCACATCATTACCCGCAACATCATCACGATAGTTAATGCCTATATCTTCAAATGAAACTTTATCGACAGAGAATTTAAGGGTAGAGGTGGTATCTTTTTTTATTTTTTCTTCGGGTTTTTTCTGATCGCTTGCAAAGGCATCAACCAGAAATGAAAAATTAAATGTAGTATCTGGAGTGATGCGCTTCACATTGGCGCGTACATTTTTTAGTTCAATATTATTGATCTCGATGGTGTTTTTTAACAGTTTGAATAAGCTGATATCAACCGCCAGTTTTTCGGCATATAATAAGGTATCGCCTTTACGGTCTTCGATGTAAAATTTGTTCAAAACCACATCTTTTGGCAGCGCAATTTTAATGCTCTCTAAACTTACCTCTGTTTTGGTTTTGTTTTTAAGATAGTTAATAGCTTTGTCTTTAACAAAATTCTGGACTGCCGGAATATTTAAAGATAGCGCCAAACCAACAACCAGAATGATGATGGAAGCAATTACCCACAATAAAATTTTTAGACTTTTGCGTACGTATTTATTCAAAGCTAAGCGTGTTTGGTGTTTGATAAATGCCAAAAGCATGCCATTAAAATTAATTTTAAGGCATGTTTTACTAAATAATACAAAAAATAACTTAAATTGTTCGCCCGCTATAAAAATTTAATATTGGCGGTTTCCTAATTAGTTACAAATGAATTCAATAAATCTAAATATAACTTTTGAACAATACGAAAGTATTACAGAATTAACATTGGCAGACAGAACGCTTTGCGAACTTGCAGCAGAGGCTTTAAATACTTCATATTCTCCTTATTCTAAATTCAGGGTGGGTACAGCAATCCGTTTGGCCTCTGGCGAAACGATATTAGGCAGCAACCAGGAAAATTTAGCCTACCCATCTGGACTTTGTGCAGAGCGTGTTGCCCTTTTTACCATTGGTGCTACCTATCCAAATGCAGTTATTGAAAGTATGGCTATTACTGCCCAAACTGATAATTTTGAGATTTTAAAGCCTGTTACTTCTTGCGGAGGCTGTTTGCAGGTGATGGCAGAATTTGAGCGCAAGCAAAATACGCCGATTGAAGTGATTTTTTACTGTTTGAACGGAGAAGTATTAAAAGTTCCGAGCGTGAAGAGTTTACTGCCTTTTGCTTTTGTAGAGGATCGGTTGGAGCGATAGGCGGGGGAGGCATTGCCTCTCTAGGTTTGTCGTCATTTCGAGCGGAGTGCAACGCAGTCGAGAAATCTGTCAATGATAGCGGATTTCTCATATCGCTGCACTAGGAGGTTACAATATCAGATTTTACATGTCAACCATGTAATTCTTCTTCCTTCTCCCAACCTCTGACCTACGACTTTTATGCTTATATTTGGTTTTTTAGCCACAATGAAGCAACTATACACCCTCGTTTTCTCCCTTTTTATTTCTTTTGGCGCAAATGCGCAGGCCGTCCTTAAAAATAATGCGATTTATAAAATAGTTTACTTCCGGTCCGCTGATGGAAAGCCGGAACAAGACCGTAATCCAACTGTGGTAATGGCTTCAGCAAGCCAGAATTTAATTAGCAATACTGCTATTCTTGATCGTAAAGCAAAGTATCCTTACGAACAAAGCATTGTTGCGAAACCTGCACAAATCTTGTTTCAGATTGCCGATTTAGGTATAGATAAGCAGATTGCAACTGCCGATAGCCTTGCCATTGGCAAGCAAACTTTTGAGTTGAGCAACGAAACCAAAGTGATTTTGGGTTACACCTGCAAAAAGGCCACGACGGTAGTTAATTCGAATAGAATTGATCTGTGGTACGCCACCGAAGCAGGTATTAAGGCGGCACCAACCAATTTGGGCCAGAACCTTGGTTTGGTTTTAGAGCAGGTGCGTAACGGCAGTAGTTTTGTAACGGCTACAAAAATTGAAGAAGTTAAAAATTCGAAATTGATCGATCTGCAAAAAATAAGTGCTAAGCTTACCGATGCATTAACGTATAAAGATTTGCTTTGGAAAAGCAGGTTTGCCACGCTAAGTGTTTTTAATAACGAAACAATCAATTTTATCGATAAACCACAATCGAACGATTCTGTATTCCGCTTTGCGGGAGGGACCGTGATTGCCAGGAAAGTTAAATTTCCTGAGCTTCAGTCCAACCCCAATGTTTTTGTCGATTTAACCGAACAATCGAACGGCGATGCTTATGATAGAACAGGATCTGTATTTATCATCCCAACAGATAAACAGATCAGTTTAATGGATGCACTTAAAAATTCTGTTAAAGACCTGCCGGCTTACGACAATGGTAATGGAAAGAAATACCAGGGTGTTGTGGCTACAGCAAATTATAATCCTGTTATAGAATTGATGCGCTTTTTTACCCCTTTCGGTGTTGGTAAATACAATAATTTAAAACTGAAGGATAAAAATTGGGCGGAGAAAGTTTATTACAGACAGGATGTTTCAGAGTTGTTCCCGCTCATAAATGGAAAAGAAGTTTGGATAGCTGTTTTTGTCGGTAACTATGATAAGGGTGGCCATAAAGTTTCTTTAAATATAACACTGCATAATGGAGGAAGGCAAAAAGAAGCCAAAGAAGTGATTTTGCCTTTATTTAATTCGACCAATGTAATGGAAATGGCTGGACAAGAATATGCAACCATGTTTAGCAGCGATAAAGGTTTGGAAGTTTCTTTCACCTTAGCAAAAGACCTAAAAGATGCAAAACTGCGATACATTACAACCGGGCACGGTGGTTGGGGAAATGGCGATGAGTTTGTGCCACGGAAAAACACCATCTGGCTGGATGAAAAAGAAACATTCGCTTTTACGCCATGGCGCCAGGATTGCGGTTCATACCGATTATCGAATCCTGCCTCTGGAAATTTTGAAACGGGTCTTTCCTCGTCAGATTTAAGCCGTTCTAACTGGTGTCCAGGCACAGTTACCAATCCCGAATGGATAAGTTTAGGTGATTTAAAAGCCGGTGCACATACCATAAAAGTAACCATCCCAATGGGTAAACCAGAAGGTTCGAGCTCAAGCGCATGGAATGTTTCGGGTGTGCTGTTGGGGGTGGAATAATTAATCAATCTGTCATCCTGAACGAAGTGAAGGATCTTTTTCTTGTCTCTTTTTTACCATATAAGACATATAAGGGAATATAAGCCCCAAAATTGCCATATACGCTATTCCTTATCAAACTATCCAGCTCCCTCCTTATTTTCAAGGCGGGGCTGGGGGTGGTTCTATGCTTCCTGCAACCTAAATAGCACCACAAAGCTATTTTTCTAAACCGGATTGAAGAGGAGATCCTTTTTTGCTGCCTTGGGCGGGGCTTGGAGCAAAAAAGATCGCATCGGAAAGCTGGAGGAAACATTAAACGAAACCTACGGAACCCTGCTTTTCAAATCAACACAAACAAATTTAGATTTCGGCAGGTGAGACACCAGCCGCTAGGATGAATAATTAATCAATCTGTCATCCTGAACGTAGTGAAGGATCTTTTTCTTGTCTCTTTTTTACCATATAAGACATATAAGGGAATATAAGCCCAAATCGCCATATACGCTATTCCTTATCAAACTATCCGGCTTCCCTCCTTATTTTCAAAGAGTGGCTGGTTTGGTTCTATACATCCTGCAACCCTCAATAGCAGCACGAAACTATTTTTCTAAACCGGATTGAAGAGGAGATCCTTTTTGCTGCCTTGGGCTGAGCTGGTGGGCAAAAAAGATCGCATCGGAAAGCCGGAGGAAACATTAAACAAAACCTACGGAACCCTGCTTTCCAAATCAACACAAATAAATTTAGATTTCGGCAGGTGAGGCACCAGCTGATAGGATCAGATCATTTTATAATATCAAACATTAAGATTCCCGTCTGCGCGGGAATGACGGCGAGAGCCAAGCAAAAGACACCTAGCTCTTGTTTTTTAACAAATTTTCGATTCTGAAATGTGAATAACCTCTCTTCATTCTATGAAATCATTTTTATTATATTTACGGCTGCCAATTTTTGTAAATAAATGAGTGAAGAATTAGATCAAAACGTAAACGAAGAGCACAAACATACCATAACCCCAATCAACGGTTTATACGAAAACTGGTTTCTCGATTATGCGTCTTATGTAATTCTCGATAGGGCAGTTCCGCACATTAACGATGGACTAAAGCCTGTTCAACGGCGCATTATGCACTCGCTTAAAGAGATGGATGATGGACGTTTTAATAAGGCGGCCAACGTAATCGGTAACACCATGAAATATCACCCGCATGGTGATGCATCTATTGGCGATGCGATGGTGCAGATCGGTCAAAAAGATTTATTAATTGATATGCAGGGTAACTGGGGCGATCCGGTTACTGGCGATAGTGCTGCGGCACCACGTTATATCGAGGCACGTTTATCAAAATTTGCCGACGATGTGGTGTTTAACCCTGATACGACCGAATGGCAGTTAAGTTATGACGGGCGTAATAACGAGCCAATAACTTTACCGGTTAAATTCCCTTTGTTATTGGCACAGGGTGCTGAGGGTATTGCCGTGGGGTTAGCTACCAAGGTAATGCCACACAATTTTATCGAATTGCTGGATGCCTCAATAGAAGCGCTGAAAGGTGTGCGGCCGAATATATTGCCCGATTTCTTTACGGGCGGTATGGCCGATTTCTCGAATTATAATGAAGGGCAGCGTGGAGGTAAAATCCGTGTGCGCGCAAAAATAACCGAGAAGGATAAAAAGACTTTGGTGATTACCGAAGTCCCGTTCAGTACCACAACGGGCTCTGTTATTGATAGTATTTTATCGGCCAATGATAAAGGCAAAATCAAGATTAAAAAGATTGAGGATAACACGGCGGCCAATGTAGAAATTGTAGTGCACCTGGCACCAGGTATTTCGCCTGATGTAACCATTGACGCACTATATGCCTTTACCGCTTGTGAGGTGTCTATTTCGCCAAATACCTGTATTATTCAAGGGGATAAGCCACTCTTTTTGAGTGTGAACGATATCCTGATTGAAAATACAAAACACACTAAAAATTTATTAAAAAGAGAGCTGGAGATCCGATTGCACGAGTTGCAGGAGAAGATTTTCTTTAGTTCTTTGCTTAAAATATTTATTCAGGAGGGGATGTACAAAAATCCTGAATATGAAAACTCAACCAATTTTGATACCGTAGTTGAGGTATTACACATTTTATTTGATCCGTTTAAGCCATCGCTCTACCGCGAAATTTTACCTGAGGATTTTAAGAAGCTGATTGATAAGCCAATGAGTAGCATCACCCGTTTTGATGTGAAAAAGGCCGATGAGCAGATGAAAAATCTGGAAGATGAAATTAAAGTGGTTAAAAATCATTTAAAACACCTTACCGATTATGCCATTGCCTGGTACCAGAAACTGAAAGATAAATACGGAAAGGGAAGAGAACGTAAAACTGAAATCCGTTTGTTCGATCGGGTAGAAGCTTCGAAAGTTGCATTGGCGAATGTGAAACTGTACATGAACCGTGAGGATGGATTTATCGGATCGGGTTTACGTAAAGATGAATTTGTGGCCGATTGTTCGGATATAGACGAAGTAATTGTTTTCCGTGAGGATGGTAAATGCATTATCACCAAGGTAGCCGATAAAACCTTTGTAGGTAAAGGCATTATACACGCACAAGTATTTAAGAAAAACGATGAGCGCACCATTTACAATATGGTTTATAAAGACGGTGCCAGCGGTACATCTTATATTAAAAGGTTTGCTGTAGTTGGGGTAACACGAGATAAGGAGTACGACTTAACCAAAGGATCGAAAGGTTCGAAGGTTTTATATTTTACAGCCAATCCGAACGGAGAAGCTGAGATAGTGAATGTTGCATTAAAACCGCACTCTAAATTGCGCAAGCTTCAGTTCGATCAGGATTTTGCAGAAGTGGCCATTAAAGGACGTGGCTCGCAGGGAAATATCATTTCGAAATATCCGGTTAAGAAAATCATTCTGAAGAGCAAAGGCGTTTCTACCTTATCAGGACTGAAAATCTGGTACGATGATTTATTAAAACGTTTAAATGTTGATGGTCGCGGAAAATACCTTGGCGAATTTGATGGCGACGACCGCATTTTACAGGTACACAAGGATGGCTTCTATGAGTTAAGTTCTTTCGAATTGAGTAACCACTTTGATGATGGCCTGATCTTGATCCAGAAGTTTGATCCGGAGAAGATTTTTGCCGCAGTCCATTTTGAAGGCAAAGCACAAAATTATTTTATTAAACGTTTTGCATTCGAACTGCAAGCTAATGGTAGGAAAACCATTTTCATTAGTGAGGAGCAGAAATCGAGGTTGTTATTCCTTACTTCAAATCCGGCTGCGAAAATTATTGTTGATGTTTTAAAGGGTAAAACCCAAATTCCGGAAACATTGGATTTAACCTTAGCAGAACTGATTGATGTTAAAGGACTAAAAGCAAACGGCAATAGACTGTCGCCACACGATGTTCAAAAAGTAGTATTAGAAGAGCCTGAGATAGAAATTGAGGCGGTTGAGGAAGCAACAATTGACGAGGAAGAGGATGGTGGAGAAACAGGAGGTGAAGTGGTTACAAACGAAGAGGCGATTGTGGACGAGGAAGCCGTAACAGAACCAGAAGTGCCGGAAGAGGTAATAGACAAACCTCTTGTAGCGCAGCCAAAACCAAAGTTCGAACGCAAAGAAGAACCTAAAGAAGTGCCTGTGGTTGAGCCAGAAAAACCAGAGGTAAAAGAAAAACCTGTTATTGTAGAAAAGCCACTAGTAGAAAAGTCTAAGCCAGAAGCCGAACCTGTTAAAAAAGAAGTTAAAACCGGAGGTAAACCCGAAGCAGAGGAAAAACCTGCCAAAAAGATAGATTTCGAGATCACCAATCCTGACGATATCGATATTGATGACAAAGGGCAGTTGGGGTTGTTCTAAATAGATTTGAGAGTTGTCAACTTTAATGGCCTGGTGGCAAGAAAGTTGACAACTCTTCACATTTCAATCAAAACATTTCATTTTTAAACCTATATTTGCCTTGCTCAAAGGGGTGCTTTTGATGTTGCAATGTCTGTTGCCATCAATTTGCTGAGATTATACCCATTTTGAGGTGAAAGGTAGAAAGGTAAAAGGCAGAGGGTTTCCCCTCGACCTTACAACCCTCCAGCCCTCAACCTTAAATGAACCTGATGCGGGTAATGCCGCCGTAGGAAGAGGTTAAGATTTACAAAACTGTTTCGCCCCGAAAACGGTATCTAATTATTTTTACCGGCCACAAGGCAAATTATTGTAAATGAATTTTCAAGATTGGTTTAAGCTTTTTCAGGAGCAGATTTTACACACCTCATTAATCGAATGGTTGGCTGTAGGTTTTGGGGTATCTGAAGTTTTACTGGCGAAGAAGAATAGTATCTGGCTTTATCCAACAGGAATAATTTCAATCCTGTTATCGATGTTTCTACTCTTAAATGTAAAGCTGTATGCAGAAACCTTACTGAGCATTTATTATCTGGTGATGAGTGTTTACGGATGGATAATCTGGAAGAAAAGAAAACAGGACGGAGAAAATCAGGTTTCATGGTCGAGCAATAAAGAATTGACCATTGCTGTTTTAATTTCTGTGATTGGTTTCGGCGTACTTTACCTTGTATTGAGGCATTATACCGATTCGGATGTGCCAGTTTTTGATGCCTTTGTATCTTCAACAGCATGGGCAGGTATGTGGCTGTTGGCCAAGCGTAAAATAGAAAACTGGATATTCCTGAACATTTCGAATATTGTGGCCATTCCGCTGCTGTTTCATAAAAAGCTTCCACTTATGGCCTGTTTAACTACGTTTTTGTTCACTGTAGCCATATTTGGGTTTTTAGACTGGAAGAAGATCATTAACAAAAGCAGAATCAAATTGGCTTAATTGCTTTCCTACACAAAGTAAAAAATAATCATGCAAGAAACATTAACCATCACCTGGCAGGAAAAAGTAAAAGCTTATGCAGCAATTTCGGAAGAAATGGGTAAACTTCATCCCGAAATTTTAGAACTAGCCTATCAGGAAAACTGGTTTAAGCTTTTTGTGCCCGGAATTTATGGCGGACCAAACAAAAAACTTCCTGAAATTTTAAGATTGGAAGAAGAATTGGCTGAAGCTGATGGAAGTTTAGGCTGGACCATTACACTCTGTGCAGGTGCAGGCTGGTTTGCAGGGTTTTTAAATCCTGAATTGGCTGCAGAGATTTTTGCTGATCGTGAAGTTTGTTTTGCCGGGAGTGGTGCTGTTGGTGGCGTGGCGATTAAAACGCAAAACGGGTATCTGCTTAATGGAAAATGGAGCTATGCCAGCGGCGCGTTGCACGCCACTATATTTACAGCCAACTGCACGCTTAAAAACGAAAATGATGACGATATTTTAGATGAAAATGGCGAGCCTGAAATTAAATCATTCATCCTTAAAAAAGAGGAAGTAAATATTTTACCCGGATGGTCTTACTTTGGTTTAATTGCAACAGGCAGTCATGCTTTTGAAGTTTGTGATTTAAACGTCGAAGAAAACAGGACCTTTAAAATTAACCAGCATATCGAAGTGGCAGATTCTGGCTTTGATTATCCCTTTTTACAGCTCGCAGAAACCACGTTAACAGTAAATAGTTTAGGAATGACCAATCATTTTATTAAACTGGTAGAGCAATCTTTTTATTCGCGTTCTGGATTGGGGAGATATAATGAAGCGCAAATTTTGTTTTTTAACAGCGAACTTAACCGTTGTAAGGAAGAAGTACTAGGCCTTCGTACAAAATTCTACAATGCGTTTGAGGAGTCCTGGAATCAGTTAATGGGTGATGGCGAAATTAATGAGGATACATTAATGGAGGTGAGTTCAATCAGTCGTAAATTGGCCCATGCCTGTTGGAAATCGGCAGCTACCTTATTCCCATACTGTGGCTTAGCGGCTGCAAAAAGGGAATCAGAAATTAATAGGGTTTGGAGAGATATTCATACAGCGAGCCAACACGCTTTACTTACTTTCGAAATTTAATTATTCCAAAAGCGCTGGTTTAATTTTATCTTTAAAATCAGTAGCAAACTTATTAAGTTTAGGTTGTATCACAAATGCACAATAAGGTTTCCCCTGATTGTTGCTAAAATAGTTTTGATGATAATCTTCAGCCTCATAAAATTCGGCTATAGGAGAAACTTCTGTGGCAATGGGCTTATCGAAAATATGTTGTTTGGTTAAATCTTCGATCATTTTCTCCGTCTGTTTTTTCTGATCTTCATTTTCATAAAAAACCACCGAGCGGTATTGCGTGCCAACATCATTACCCTGCCTATTTAAAGTTGTTGGATTATGGGTTTTAAAGAATACCAATAAAAGCTCGTTGAACGAAATAATACTTTCATCGAATGAGATTCTGATTACTTCTGCGTGTCCGGTATCGCCGTTACAAATTTCCATATAGGTAGGATGCTTTAAATCTCCCCCCATATAGCCTGATGTAACCTGGCTTACTCCATTTAACGTCTGAAAAACGGCTTCGGTGCACCAAAAGCAGCCGCCGCCAAATGTTGCTGTTTGCATATCCTACGTATATAAAATCTATTCCAATTTTTAGTTCAATCAAAAAAAGACATTTTTTTGATATTAAAGATTGATCAGACACCGATTATTCCTATAAGTTTTAAGGAGGTGCTGTTTGGACAGCACTTTAAGATAAATACTTCAATGCCCTTAAGATTAGGTAATCTTAATTAACTGCAGATAAAAAAGGATGCACACAGCTATAAGAATCTTTGCGTATCTGTGATTAAAAACAACTAAATGGAATCGATGAATACATTATAAAATGTATCTTATATAGCATGAAAACAAAAAAGCCTGTAATCGTAATTACAGGCTTCTACTTTTATTGATATTGAATGTATATCGGTTTTGGCGTAAGCTTTAACAGCTCTTCTGGAGTCATCAAACGCTTTGGATCTTTCTTTAGATCATTTTTGTAAAACAATTTAAAGCCGGTAAACTGTACAGGTTCGCCTTGTATAAAATGGCGGTACGTGCCTTTTTTTAATTCTGGCTCGCCCCATCCATCCATGTGCATCACAACCTGCACTTCTGGACGTAATTTAATATTTGGAGAATTGGTTACCATCTTCTTCGTAAAACGGTGCAATACAAACACTTTTGGAGGCAAATTGTATTTTTTAACAATATCTGCTAAATATCCGGTTACATAATTAATATCGGCAGCATCGTAGGTGCCGATCTTTTTGCCTGGCAATGTTCCGTCTTTCATTGAGAATTCAGGGTCTATACCTAAATGAACGTATGGCAATTCCAGGTATTTTGCGATATGAGGCAACTCGGCTTTTATTGTGCTTAAAGCTACCTGAAGATCTAAAAATACGATGGTGTTAGGTTGCATTTTGGCAATTTTCAAAACAGAATCAATCTGTTTATTGCCCATTCTGTTGATGTATTTTCCGTCTTTCCCCGGTGTTCCACTTGCTACTGCAGCAATATAGTGTAATCCTGGTTGTACAGGGGTAGAGGGATCAGCCTTTTCCCAATGTTTAACCTCGGCATTTAAACGCTTCCACATTTCTTTAGGCGCATATTCGCCAAGCGCACCCATTTTTTTCGAATGCAGGTTTCCATAATAAACAACTATGCGTTTAAAAGGTAAAATGGCTCCCGCCAAAGGATATGGTTGTTTTTTTACTGGCCATCTTCCGGTAGTATCTCCGTTTGCCAGTTTTTTTACCAACGAATCGTAAAGCTTTGGATCAACCGGTTTCATTACGTTTACCGTTGAGTCCGTTTTCTTTTTAGTTGAATCAGAAGAGAAGATTTTACCGATACCGCCACTGCTCTTACCGTCTGAATTACAGTTGGCAAATAAGCTGATTGCGGCAAAACCAAGTATTAGTGTGCCTGCTAATTGAGGAAATTTCATAGATATTATATAGATAATTAAAGTTTAGACAGTTTCCGAATCTGTTTTGATGAAAGTAGGATGGAAATCTGGTAGTTTAAAATAAAGTAATCAACATTTACACATTACAGAATTTGCCAAAAACACCCAATGGCAATTTAATGCCCGAAGTAGCCTGTAGAAACAGTTCTCCGGTTTCGAGGTTTTTAACTGATGGGAATGAGGTACGGATTAAATTTTCTACAATTACCGACGAAAACCCTAATGAATAAGTATTTAGGATTAAGAAGTGTTCTTTTTCATCCAGTAGTTGTACCACATCCTGCATCATTTCCTGAATATGATCTTCCAGTTTCCATTTTTCGCCATTAGGGCCGTGGCCGTAAGCAGGAGGATCTAAAATGATTCCATTGTATTTTTTGCCTCTTTTTAATTCTTTTTTTACAAATTTTAAGGCATCCTCTACCATCCAACGGGTATCTTTCAATCCTGAAAGCTCCTGGTTTTCGTTTGCCCAGGTAACAACCTGTTTAATCGAATCTACGTGCGTAGTTTCAGCGCCTGCTGCATTGGCAATTAGTGATGCCGCACCAGTATAAGCGAAAAGATTTAAAACTTTAGGCTGTGGCGTTTTAAATTTTTTAATCGACGAAGAGATGAAATCCCAGTTTACTGCCTGCTCAGGGAATACGCCCACGTGTTTAAAAGAAGTTAAACCTAGGCGGAGTTTAATGGCCACTTCATCATTTTTATATTCTACATGCCAACGATCAGGAATAGACTGATTTTTCTTTACCCATTCGCCAGAAGTAGCCGAACGGCCCCTGAAAGTAATGTTGGCTGTTTTTTTCCAATCCTGTTCTGAATATGTTTTTTTCCATACCGCCTGTGGTTCAGGACGGATAAGGGTTACATTTCCGAAACGTTCTAATTTTTCAAAATCCCCGCAATCAATCAGTTCATAATCTTTCCAGTGGGTTGGGGCAAGTAATTGTATCATGTATTATTATGTATAGTTCGTCATTGCGTGGCACCAAGCAATCTTAATGCGATAAATATACAGAAGGAGATTGCTTCGTGCCTCGCAATGACGATTTTATTTATTTTAAAACTTATCTTTTGCAGCTTTCATGAAGCGGCTGGCGAATACGAAATCGTTCAATTCTTGGATATCAGTATGCGCAATTTCTTTGTTGCTGCCTTCCCAGAATTTTTTTCCTTCGTGCAGAAATAAAATATAATCGCCAATACCCATAACTGAGTTCATATCGTGCGTTACTACAATAGTAGTCGTTTTGTATTCTTCGGTAATTTCCTGGATCAATTCATCAATTACAATGGAAGTTTTTGGATCTAAACCCGAGTTCGGTTCATCACAGAACAAATATTTCGGGTTCATGGAAATGGCACGTGCAATACCTACACGTTTTTTCATTCCGCCCGATAACTCTGCCGGGAATAATTTGTTTTTACCTGCAAGGTTTACCCGTTCCAAACAAAAATCAACTCTTTCAAGCTTTTCTTTTCTGCTTTGATCAGTAAACATGTTTAAAGGAAACATAATGTTTTCTTCAACAGTCATACTATCAAACAGGGCAGAGCCTTGAAACAACATGCCAATTTCTTTACGCACCTCAATCCGTTGCTCGTAGGTCATCGGTGTAAAATCGCGGCCATCGTACAATACCGAACCCGAATCTGGCTGATGCAAACCAACCATGCATTTCAATAAAGTTGTTTTTCCTGATCCGGAACCACCGATAATTAAATTGGTTACACCTTCTTCAAACTTTCCAGAAATGCCTTGTAATACATCATTTCCGGAGAAAGATTTATAAATATCTTTAATTTCGATCATTACAATAAAAGTTGAGTAACTAAATAATCGCAAACAAGAATAGAGATACAGCTAATTACAACTGCTCTTGTACTGGCCTGCGAAACTTCTAAAGCACCACCACGAACGTAAAAACCTTCGTAAGCTGGAACTGATGTAATAATGAAACCAAATACAAATGCCTTTACCAAAGCAACTGTGATGGTGTAAGGATTAAAATCAGTTGTTATACCTTGAATATATTCTGCAGGAGTAACAGCACCCGAAATAGAACCACCAATATATCCACCGGTAATACTTAAAAACATAGAAATGATTACCAGCATGGGTACCATGGTTATGCCAGAAATAATTTTAGGAAGGATGAGGTAGCCAGGTGCATTTATACCCATAATTTCTAAAGCATCAATCTGTTCAGTAACACGCATCGAACCAATTTCTGATGAAATGGCCGATCCGATTTTTCCTGCCAGTACAATTGCGCTAATGGTTGGGCTTAACTCTAATATACTCGAGTCGCGGTTTACAGAACCGATAATTGTTTTTGGAATAAAATCACTAACCAGCTGGAAAGCAATTTGTAGCGTCATTACTGCACCAATAAAAGTAGAGATGATAGCAATTAAACCTAAAGAGCCTACACCAACATAATCCATTTGTTTGGCGATTTCTTTTAGGTATATTTTCAGTTTTTCCGGCCTTCTGAATACAGACTTGAGTAGCAGGATGTATCTGCCGAAATTGGTAAAATTCATTCCGTATGTATTTGCTTAATTTAAATGATCGTTCTATACTACTACAAAGAAACAATAAAAATTTGGAGCACTTTGCTAATTGTAAAAATATTCGTGGTTTTGAATATAAATATGGTTTTTTGTTAACAAAAATTAAACCATAAATAAATGAAAGCTGTAATAACCGGAGCAACTAAAGGAATTGGTAGAGCTATTGCGACTAAATTAGCCCAAAATGGGTACGATTTGGTTTTGGTAGCGAGGGGATTAGGTGAACTCGACAGGCTTCGACAGGAACTAACCCCTTATGGGAATGCTATTTTTACGCAGACAGCAGATTGTTCTATTAAAGAAGAGGTGTATGCTTTTTTAAATTCGACTGCTATAAATCTTGATCAAGTAGATGTTTTAATAAATAATGTGGGGATCTTTTTGCCTGGCAGCATGCTCGATGAGGATGACGAAACCTTCGAAAAACAGCAGCATATAAATACAAATGCCTGTTATTACATCAGTAAATTTTTTGGAAAAAAAATGCGTTCAGCCAAGCGAGGCCATATATTCAACATCTGTTCGGTGGCCAGTAAAGCACCTGTGAAAAATGGAGGCAGTTATAGTGTAACAAAAGCAGCGATGTTAAGTCTTAATCATGTATTGCGGCAAGAGTTAGCGCCTCACAATGTTAAAGTAACTGCATTTTTGCCAGGCTCTACTAAAACTTCATCTTGGGAAGGAACAACAATTCCGGATGAAAAATTTGTACAGCCTGAAGATATTGCAGAAACTTTGTTTACCATTTTAAACTTAAGTAAAGGGGTAAATGTAGACGAGGTTTTGATTACTCCGCTTGATTTTTAAACACAAAATGAACAACGTTATGGAAAAGAAGCTTTTTAGAAACGAACACGATAAGATGATTGCTGGTGTAGCTTCGGGACTTGCAGATTATATGCAGGTGGAGGTTACCATAATCAGATTATTGTTTGCATTATCGGCTATTTTTATGGCTGGAGGTGGCTTAGTTGCCTATATAATAATGTGGATTATTGTTCCGGTTAATAATGATCCGGCAGCAAGATTTTCTAAATTTAACGATTACTTTGGCAATAAAAACCCAAATGCACAACCCTTTGGGACTGCCGATCCTTTTGCGGGGCCAGCGAACCAGGGAAACCAGAATTGGACACAACCTGTTGATGGTGGACAAAAAACACCTTTCGAAACACAGCCCAATTTCGACAAATTCAACAAATCTAACGATACTGGCCGCACCATTGGCGGATTGGTATTGCTGGTGATAGGATGTTTTTTCCTGATGCGCGAAATGGATTTTATACCCGATTGGTTTAGTATCCGCAATTTATTCAGGTACATGTGGCCATTGATATTTATTGCTTTAGGCGTAAGTATTATAGCCAAATCAAAAAGAAAGAACGACTGGGCAGCTTTTCAGAATCAACAGGAGGCTGAACAACAAAAAACAGCTGATTTTTCTGAAACCATTGTAGAAAATGAACCTACAGCACCAGTTAACAAAGATGACAATTCAACATCCGCTAACCCTCAAGTATAAATAAAATGAAATTAGATAGATTAATTTGGGGTATTATCCTGCTTTTTATTGGCGGTGTACTTCTACTCGAAAACTTTGGTGTAATCAACTTTTATTGGCGCAACGTTTGGAGCTTTTGGCCAGTGTTCTTAATTATAGCAGGTTTAAATATCCTGTTCAATAAAAACAACTCGCAAACTGGCAGTATCATTTCTATTGGCGTTTTAGTAGTGGCTTTGTCGTTCCTTTTTTACAAAGGACAGCAGGTACCCGAGCGTGGTAACTGGTGGGGGCACCATTTCAAAAAAGATATCGATGTTAATATCGACCATAATGATGGCGACAACGATGATGATGATAACGATAGTGATACCTCATATAATCACTTAAGTTTATCTGAGCCATTTGTAGTTGCAGATAATGTCAAAAAAACAGTACTAAATATTTCCGGAGGTGGCATTTCATTTAATCTTGATGGTGAAACAACCGAGTTGATTAATGCCGACATAAAGAAAAGACATGGTAACTTTTCTTTAAAGAAATTGCTTACTGATAGCGCTACCGTACTTACTTTCCAAATGGACGATAAAAAGAGCAAGTGGAATTTTGGTGATGGTGGTAACGATGTTAACTTTAAATTGAATAAAGAAGCCAACTGGGATATTTTAATGAAATTGGGAGCTGGCGAAGCAAACTTTGATTTTGCCAATTACAAAGTGCGTACCTTCCGCTTTGATGGTGGAGCAGCAGCTTTGGATATTAAATTCGGAGATTTATTGCCAATAACCGACGTAATTGTGAAATCAGGCGTGGCCGATGTTAAAATTAAGGTGCCTACTAATTCAGGCTGCCGAATTAAAACCAAAACAGGTTTATCAGCTAAAGATTTCGATGGTTTTGAGAAATTGAGCGATGGTGTTTACGAAACGTCAAACTATAAAACCTCAACCAAAAAAATCTTTATTAATTTAGATGGCGGATTAAGTAACTTTGAAGTAAGCAGATACTAGGGAGGTGGAAGGTTAGAAGGTAGAAGGCGTAAGGCTAAGACTTCATTAGCGGAATCTTTATAAAATGCTGATCTTACAATCCTAAAATCTCATCATCCTGATCCAATCCAGTGAATCCCTGAAATAAAGGCAGAAGGTTTTAAGGCGGAGGGTGTAAGGCTTTAGTCGGTCTAACTTTTATAAAACGCTGATCTTGAAATCTTATAATCCAATGAATCCTGATAAAGAATATATAGTAGTAATTAGTGGAAAGCCAGAGGGGCCGTATAGTTTAACCGAACTGAAACATTTAAATATCAGTGCGAATACTTTTATACGTAAACCCGGAATGGACGATTATAAAGAAGCTCACGCAATTCCCGAATTGCGTGAGCTTTTGGGTTTTAGTTATCAAAAAACAGCACCCCAATATTTTGCCGCTTTCGATCAAAGGCTGTTGGCATCAGTGATTGATCATTTTATTATTTTTGGAATATATAGCATCATTATTTTAACGAGCTATATTTTTATCGAAGGCAAAGACCAGCGGATTATGGCTTTTCTAATCCCATTTCCATCCATATTTATTATTAAACTCATTTATGGTAGCATTGCCGAAGCGTCAGCCAGTCAGGCCACTATAGGTAAAAAACTCCTCAATATTAAAGTAACCGATTTAGAAGGCAGCCAGGTTTCTTTTGGTATTTCTCTGGTGAGGAATTTTTCTAAAATCTTATCTGTAATTCCTGTTTTCTTTGGCTATTTATACAGTTTCCTCAATAAGAAAAACCAGTGTTGGCACGATATTGCAGCCAACACGCTGGTGATAAAAGACAGGTTAATTTAATTGGAAAAGCGGGGTCAATGCATCTCTTATCGTCAGTCGGGCTGTACGCTATATCTTTGGCTGGCCTTCGACTACGCTCAGGCTTACAGCCAAAGGATGCCGCTGCCATCCCGTTTATGAAACTTGGGTCTGTGCAATGATGCCAAACCCACCCACCGTTGAAAAATAAACCAATTTCAATTTCTGCTTTCAGTTAAAAGATGTTAAATAAGAATTAAGCTACTATTCTATTGATTAGTTTTAGTAAAATTAATCTAATCATATGTTACGTTCACTTCTCACGGCAGTTTTTGCTTGCTATCAATTTACTTCTTTTTGCCAAACTTCAACAGATTCGTTAAAACCTGTTAAGGATGAATATAATTTAGGTTTCGAAAAAACAGTTCCCAAGTCTAAATCTTCTGTTGGTTGGAGTACGGGTACAACCAAAAGTGGATATAAAGTCGAAATCGATTCAACCCAAAAATATACAGGTAAATATTCCTTGTTGATAGAAAATATCGCCAAAGATGTAGAATCCAATTATGCCATGTCTAATTTAATTATACCTGCAAAATTTGAAGGGAAGGAAGTAGAAATCAAATTTTATCTAAAATTAGCGCATGTTACCGGACATGCAGATTTTCCATTTAGAATTGATGATGAGGATAATGATAAGTTACAATTTACCAATCTACTAGCAAATAGGATATACGGAACGCAAGACTGGAAGCAATATAGCCTAAAGTTACCCCTTCAAAAAGAGGCCACGAAAATTTATCTTTTTCCTATGCTTTACGGTCCAGGCAAACTCTGGATTGATGATATTCGGATATTAATTGATGGTGTGGATATTAGCCAGGCAAAAATTAAAACAGATTATAACCCTAATACCCCACAAGTCATTAATTATGGCAGTAATGCGGCGGCATCGGGCAGAGTGAAAGTAAAGGATGCCGAATTGTATTACGAAACATATGGAAAAGGCCAACCCCTATTATTGCTACATGGAAACAGCCAATCGATCAGCGTTTTTAAAAAACAGATTAAAGCATTTTCAAAAATTTATAAAGTTATTGCAGTAGATACCCGTGGACAAGGAAAAAGTACCGATTCCGGTACTCAGCCACTTTCATATGACCGCTACGCTGAGGATATGAAAACTTTGCTCGATTCTTTGCATATCAGCAAAACAAATATTTTAGGTTGGAGTGATGGTGGTAATACAGGACTGATCATGGCTGCCAAATACCCTGCCTATGTAAAGAAGCTCGCTGTTACCGGAGCATGTACAAACCCAAATGAAGCGGTTTCGGCCAGCACTTTAGAAGAAGTTAGCAAAGCAATTGAAAGTTTAAAAACTAAACAGGACGTTAAATCTAAGTATCAGGTTAGATTGTTTACCATGTTGCTTACCGAACCGCATATTACTGCTTTTGACCTGAAGAAGATTAAAGCACCAGTTTTGGTAATGGCTGGAGAAAAGGACATGATTTTAGAGAATCACACTAAATTTATTGCGGCTAACATCTCTAAATCGCAACTATTTGTTTTTAAGGGCGCTTCGCATTATGTACCTGTAGAAATGGTTTCAGAATTTAATACCAAGGTACTTTCGTTTTTGGATAAATAAAAAACACTTAAGATTATTCGCATTTCCCTGGTTTTATCTTTTACAACATTCCAACATTAAAACATTCCAACAATCCTTATCTTTGCAAACAGATGGAAAATATATTGGCAAAACATGATTTAGCTGGCGGATATTGCAACAGTTTAACAACTTATTCGAGGTATTTAACCCGGGAAGTTAACATAGGTGATATTGCTTTAGGCGGGCACAATCCAATCCGGATTCAATCAATGACCACTACCGATACCATGGATACATTGGGTACTGTAGAGCAGACGATCCGCATGGTAGAATCTGGCTGCGAGTATGTTCGTATCACGGCACCGAGCATTAAAGAAGCCGAAAATCTGGCCAATATTAAAAAAGAACTACGTTTCCGAGGCTATAATGTGCCATTAATTGCCGATATCCATTTTACGCCGAATGCTGCCGAAATGGCTGCGCGTATTGTAGAAAAAGTAAGGGTTAACCCAGGTAATTACGCAGATAAAAAGAAATTCGAGAATCTGGAATATACACAGGATGCTTACAATGCAGAATTAAGCAGGATTTACAAAAAGTTTATCCCTTTAGTTAAAATCTGTAAAGAGTATGGCACCGCCATGCGCATTGGCACTAACCACGGATCACTGTCCGACAGGATTATGAGTCATTATGGCGATACTCCCCGCGGCATGGTTGAATCGGCCATGGAGTTCATCCGCATGTGTGAGGACCAGAATTACTATAATCTGGTGATCTCAATGAAAGCCAGTAATACCCAGGTGATGGTTCAGGCTTACCGTTTGCTGGTAGAAACCATGGCTAAAGAAGGAATGAATTATCCTTTACATTTAGGCGTTACCGAAGCAGGTGATGGCGAGGATGGCCGCATTAAATCAGCCGTTGGTATTGGAACCTTATTAGAAGATGGTTTGGGCGATACCATCCGTGTTTCCTTAACCGAAGACCCTGAATTTGAAGCACCAGTTGCTAAAGCCCTGGCAGACCGATACTCGAAAAGGAGTCCGAAGTCTGAAGTCAGAAGTCCCGAGTCGATTACATTACGCTCTACGCCCAACGCCCAACGCTTAACTTACAACCCTTACGAGTACAATCGCCGTACTACCACTGCTGTACAGCATATTGGTGGGCATCACCATCCGGTAGTGATGATCGATGTTTCGAAGGAAAACTTAAAAGATCCTTACTTTCTAAGTTCAATTGGTTACAATTATAGCGCAGGTTTAGATAAATATAATCTGGCCGATCAGGCTTGCGATTTAGCCTTCTTAGGTGATAAATTGCCATCGTTCTCTTTCCCTGGGAATTTAAAGCAAGTTTACAATTACGGAACCTGGTTAAAACTTAAAGATAAAAACAATTGTCATCCTTTATATACGCTCGCAGAATATGGTTCTGTGGATGTTAAAGACGAATTTTTGAATTTCGTACAGCTTGATTCAAAGCAATTTAGTAATACAACAATTGCACAATTGGATAACACCGTTGTTCTGATCCTCGAAACCGATGCAACACACGGAATGGCCGAGCAAAGGGCATTTTTTGTTGCTTTGCAGGAGAAAAATATTCAGACTCCTGTAATTATTAAGAGAACTTATCAGGATGCTGACGCAGATCATCTAATGCTTTATGCTGCAACCGATATTGGCGCTTTATTTACGGATGGCTTTGGAGATGGGGTATGGATTGATGCAGAAGGTCAAAACCTTTCGTTGATTAATTCTACAAGTTTTGGGATTTTACAGGCTACACGTACACGCATCAGTAAAACAGAATATATTTCTTGCCCAAGCTGTGGAAGAACACTTTTCGATTTGCAAGAAACCACTCAGCTGATCCGGTCACGTACTGACCATTTAAAAGGAATAAAAATCGGTATCATGGGCTGTATTGTTAATGGGCCAGGCGAAATGGCCGATGCCGATTACGGTTATGTGGGCACTGGGCCAGATAAAATTACTTTATACCGTGGTAAAGAAGTGGTAAAAAAAAATGTAACTACAGCCTATGCGCTTGATGAACTGATCGACATCATTAAAGATGATGGCAACTGGGTAGAGAAGGTTTAAAATGCGCCGTGGTCTGTGTCCTCTCAGACCACTATACTGTCATTCTGAGCCAGCGAAGAATCCATATCCTGGTACACCGAATTACAAACTACTGCGCCATTATCATACTAGCATAGTTTTAACAGCACCAATATGCTCACAGCAGATTCTTATCTCGTGGTCTGTGTCCCCACAGACCACTCATAATATATAAGTAATTTTATTTCGGCCTGTGAGGACACAGGCCGAGGATTAATCTAATGGTTTGTGTCTCACAAACCATTTTGCTTTATTTAGCAACATTTAATTTTCTGATCAATAAAACCTAAATTGCCTTAATGAATATCCCGGAGTTTCAATCCCTGTTTAACGAACTTAGAAATTGGCTTGCTGGCAAAGGCCTTGCTGATGGCGAACTCGTTTATGCTTACTTTTTTATCGGGCTGCTTGGCGTTATTCTATTTCTGTTCATCACCATATTTTTAACCCGACAGCTTTTTATCGGTGTGGTAAAAAGTGCAAAAACAAAGTCAGACTGGCAAAAAGCTTTATTCGAATTTAGGGTTTTCAGGGCTTTTGCTTTAATATTTGGGGCCTATATCATTTATAATGTTGTTCCCTATCTTTTTATCGATTTTAAAAACGGTTTGTTTTATGCTTTAATATTTGCTAAAATCTACATGGTTTTAGCCGTAATGTTTGCCGTTAACGCATTTTTAAATGCTTTGGTATCCATCATGGAATCATCAAAGAAATATGCCGATAAACCCATTAGAAGTTATAAACAGGTAGCGAAAATTGTATTTTATATTGTTGGTTTTGTGCTCATCCTGTCCATTATTCTTGGCGAATCGCCGCTTTATGTCTTCGGTGGTTTTGGCGCGGTTACCGCTGTTTTTATTTTGGTTTTCAGAGATCCGATTTTAGGTTTTGTAGCTTCTGTACAAATGAGCGCCATTGACTTGGTTAGGGTAGGCGACTGGATTACCGTAGAAAAATATGGTGCAGATGGTGAGGTAACCGAAATTAATTTAACCACCATTAAAGTGCGTAATTGGGATAAAACGGTAACCATTGTGCCAAGTTATGCCATTGTTAGTGAGTCATTTAAAAATTGGCGTGCGATGGAAGAAAGTGAGGGCAGGAGGATTAAACGCCACATTAATATTAAAATTTCGAGTATTAAATTCTGCGATGAAGAGCTGATTGGAAGGTTGCAGAGCATCGATTTTTTGAAAGATTACCTTAAAGAAACGCAGGCTTTTATAGAGAGGTATAATGCCGAAAATACAGTGAATCCCAATAATCTGGTTAATGGCCGCCACATGACTAATATTGGCACTTTTAGGGTTTATGCAGAGAAATACCTGGAGAGTAACCCTTATATCAATACCGATTTAACGTTTATGGTGCGCCAGCTACAGGCTACAGAAAACGGATTGCCGATCGAAATTTATGTTTTCTCGAAAGAAAAAGGCTTAAAACGTTTTGAAGAAGTTGCCGCCGATATTTTTGATCATTTGTTGGCAGCGGTACCATACTTCGACCTCGAAATTTTCCAAAGCCCTAGTGGCAGCGATATGCGGAATTTTGTAAGGAGAGGGGATGATTAGTATTGAAAAATTAGAACTCCCATAAATAATTTCCACCAAAGTAGTTTCTTAGGAAAACCAAAGAAATGATAATCGAAAAGACTAAAATTCCTTGAAGGGTTACGTTTTGTGCTAGTTTATTGTTAAAATAGAGAATTATTGCTAGCAAAACACCTAAAGTACTGGTAATTAATCCAAAAAAATCATCCTTAAAAAACCCGGTTTTACCAACAATAATTACATCAGATTTCCTTAAACCATAATAAAGGATAATGCCGGTTATTTTTGATCTATAGATTAGCAGGGAATCTTTCTCATTTATTTCATTGAAAAGTTTAGGCGAAATCCTATATTTTTCATGAAGGGTTTGAACACTAAAAATGCGTTCTTTTCCATTTTTGGAGCGATAGCCCTCAAAATCAACAATAAATTCAGCATTTGATTTTACGGGCGAGAAATTACTGTCAAGAAAAATGATAAAACAGAAAAATAATGTTAATCCAATTAAGATCTTCTTAAATAGAGCTTGATTGAAGCCTGAGAAGTTGATTCTATCTTGAGCCATAATTTATGATGGCCCAAGATAATTAATTTATACTTCACTTATAAAGGTGATTACCTTTTCGCAAACCTTAAACAACAGCGGTGGTAAAGTTTCGCTAGTATAAGGTTGTGTAGCCCCATAAACATGGTTGGCGCCTTCAATTTTAACCAATCTGCTATTCGGATTAGCCTCTGCCAAAGTCTGTGCAGTTTCAAAAGGAACATTTACATCATCATCGCCATGGATAATCAACCAAGGGATGTTTACCCGTTTTGCAGCATCTAAAATATTCAATGCTGCTGCATTCTCTTCCAGATCTTCCAATAAACTAATATTTAATGGCATTTGCTCTTTGGTACGGGCATTGGTAACGAAGATTCTACCGTTCTTTTTCCATTCGGCTTCCTGCTCTTTTTTCCATAGGCTGGCAAAATCGCGAATGGCACTCCACGTGATCAGTTTGTTGATCCTTAAATCGTTCGCCGCCTCAATAATTGATAATCCGCCACCGCGGCTATGGCCTATCAGGTTTACCTTTGTATCCTTACCGTATGCTTTTTCGATAAAATCGAGTACCGCATTTAAATCAAAAAGTTCTTTTGATACGGTATTATTGGCAAAAGTATCCATATCGGTTACATCTTTCGGGTCATTAACTGGCACACCGCTATGCGATAAATTGAACTTAATGTAACGGTAACCATTGCTGGCAAAATGCCTGGCCACTAAATTGTGTGCACCCCAATCTTTAAAACCTTTAAAGCCATGAACAAAAAGTACAATGGGCGTATTAGGGTTTTTCTCATCGAAAGTGATATCACCAATAATTAATTTTCCGTCAGAACCGCTAAGGCTAAAATTGCTTTGTGTAATCATAATTTAAGGAATTGATACAAATTATAAACCTACGAAATCTAATTTTGTTGTGGTGTTTGGTGTTTAAAATAGCGGAATATTAATCACAACCCCCATTAAATAGCCCTGATGGAAATGGAAATCCCTTTTGGAACAGTCGAATTGTTGTAAGATTTTATCCAAAAGGATTGAAATGTACAGCAGGACGGAACCTTGCCTATTAGCACTGGGACTGCGCTTCAAAAATGGAGCACATATTCATCATGAATTAATACAGCTGCAAGCTTTCTCGTCTTCTTAACCAACAATAAAACCCCAAAAACAATTTCTAATATTCCAGAAAAATAAATTAAAAGCCAGCTGAAGGCAACCATTTTGGCATATTCACGTAATATACTGCAATGGATAAAAAGTGGTTACATTCAGTCAGGACGTAGAAGAGGGCATAAATTCAAAGAAAAATTTTACGATTGGTTTGTTCATATAAACTAGTATGGTTTGATTAATCTTTAAGCTCTTTATTTAAAACCGTTCTAAATTGATGTAAATTACAGGTTAATGACAGTCACATGCGTTCACCCTGTTACTTTTGTATCCCGATAATAGTTAATAACGGAAGCACTTGGAATATTTAAAAGTAATAGCTTTTACGCATCACCACATCGACCTGAAATCTTTAGGGAAATTAGTTATTTGTGATCAGAGTTTAGATAGCAGGTTGAAGAATGTTCAAGCAGAACTTCCCGTTAGTGAAATCTTCTATATTGGAACCTGTAACCGTGTGGAGTTTGTTTTCCTTACCAAAGAGAAAACCGACAAAGAATTTGTAACCAGATTCTTAACTGTTTTAGACATGGGACTGCCTCCTGAATTTATGGAGCGTTTTCTTGATAATGTTACTGTATACGAAAACGAAGAAGCTTTTAACCATTTGCTCAGAACATCGTGCTCTTTAGAGAGTTTGGTGGTTGGCGAAAAGGAAATTCTTGCCCAGATCCGTAAAGCTTACGAAAACTGCCGCGATGCAGGTTTTACTGGCGATTACATGCGTATGATTATGGATCGTGTGGTTAAAACCGCAAAAGAAGTTTATACGCACACCAATATTTCAAAAAATCCGGTTTCTGTTGTTTCATTGGCCTACCGTAAGCTGAAAGAGTTAAATATGTGTGGAAACTCACGTATCTTGATTATTGGCGCTGGCGAAACCAATCAGAACATTGCAAAATACCTCAATAAACACAAATACTCGAATTTCTCGATTTTCAACCGTACGTTTTCTAAAGCTGAGTCTTTGGCAGAAGAACTAGGTGGTAAGGCTTATCCTTTAGCAGCGCTTGAAGATTTTAATGAAGGATTTGATGTGATCATTACCTGTACTGGCTCAACCGAGGCAATTATTAACGAAGCCTTATACGCTAAATTGTTAAACGGCGATCAGGGCAAAAAGGTAATTGTAGATTTGGCCATCCCGAATGATGTTACGCCTGCAGTGATCCATAACAACCCTGTACATTATATCGAAGTAGAATCGCTAAAAGAGGTAGCACGCAAAAATATCCAGGAACGTTATAACGAACTGGTGCATGCCGAAGAAATTATCAGCAATAACATTACCGAATTTTTCTCTGTTTTAAAACAACGCCGTATCGAATTAGCGATGCAGGAAGTGCCAAGAAAGATTAAAGAGATCAAAAATACAGCCATAAATGGCGTATTTGCTGATGAAATTAGTCAGATGGATGAAGCCTCACGCGAAGTTTTAGAACGTGTAATGAACTACATGGAGAAAAAATATATCAGCGTTCCAATGGTAATGGCAAAAGAAATTCTGGTAAATCAACCATAATTTTACCGCAAAGATCGCTAAGGGCAGGCGCTAAAAACGCTAAGTCTCGTTTCCATCATTTTTTTTCTGTCATTCTGAACGCAGTGAAGAATCTTTTATCTTTAGATAAATCCGGAAACCAATTCCTTGTCGTCATACTGAACTTGTTTCAGTATCTTTTATGCAATCAACTTAAACGGACTTACATTCCTTATATGGTTCAAACGCCATCTAACATAAATAACATTTGAATTTTATTATGGGGAGAGTCGTGTCGCTTAGCGATTCTTCGCTGCGCTCAGAATGACAAACCGATTCCGTAATGTCATAGAAATCCTTTAAATTATCCCTTCTGTAACCTCACTGTCTCATTTTTAAACAATTCATGGTATAAACCACTAATTAAATTAAATTTGCAACTCATTTAACCTTTATAGTGAAGAAATTAACCATTGGAACACGCGGTAGCGACCTGGCTTTATGGCAAGCAAATCATATAAAAGATGAATTGGCTGCAATTGGAATAGAAGCAGAAATAAAAATCATTAAAACACAGGGCGATAAAATCCTGAACTTGAGATTGGATAAACTGGAAGGCAAAGGCTTCTTTACCAAAGAATTGGAAGAAGAGCTTTTGGGTGGAACAATTGATCTGGCTGTACATTGCCTTAAAGATTTACCTACTACACACCCTGAAGGATTGATCATCGCCGCTTTACCACCACGTGAAGAAGCAAGCGAATACCTATTGATTTTAAAAGATTGTGTAGATGTTTCGCAAAAGCTTTCGTTAAAAAAAGGCGCAATGGTTGGCACTTCATCTAATCGCCGCAAAGCCCAGTTATTGGGTTTACGTCCCGATTTGGAGGTTGAAGATTTACGCGGAAATGTACCCACCCGTATCCAAAAACTTCGTGATGAAGATTATGATGCTATTCTGATTGCAAAAGCTGGCGTTAAACGCTTAAATCTTGATGTTAGCGATTTGCATGTGGAAGAATTAGAAACTACTGAATTTATCCCGGCACCCGCTCAGGGGGCTTTGGCTATTCAGATCAGGGAAAATGATACCGAACTTTTTGATGCCTTGCAAAAATTGCACGACCCAGAAACGGCAGAGACTGTAACTGTAGAACGTAAGGTTTTAAATCTTTTCGAAGGCGGTTGCCATATGCCTTTGGGCTGTTATTGCAAAAAAGAAAATGGAAAATTCGAAATATGGACTTCAAAAGCCGAAACGGCCGACCATTTTCCTGAGCGCTTGTTTTTACGCGCAGAAAGTACCGAAGGTTTGGCAGAAAAAATTGTGGCCAAGTTTAATGCAGAAAGAAAGAAACCGGCAAAGGTTTTCATCTCGCGCGAAATTGGCGAGCACAGTTATTTCCGTAGGGCATTAGAAAATAATAATATTGAAATAGAGGGACGTTCGTTAATCCGTACGTTTCCGATAGTAACGGTTTTAGATCAGTTTATTTTAAGGCATGTAGACTGGGTTTTCTTCAGCAGCCGCAATAGTGTAGAATATTTTTTCAACTTAAAACCGGTATTGCCAAAGAAAACAAGGTTTGGTGTGGTAGGAAGGGGATCAGAAGATGCCTTGCGTAAATTTGGCCATATTGCCGATTTTGTTGGCGAGAGTGGTGATATTACCGAAGTTGCTGAAGATTTCGCGCAATTGGTTGGCGGTCAGCAAATACTGTTTCCAAGAGCACAGGATTCTTTACAATCGATTCAGAAATCATTGCCAGCTGATGCTAAAATAATCGATCTGCCGATTTACGAAACGGTAATCGAAGATGATATTGACCAAAGTTATGCTGATGTGCTGATTTTTACCAGTCCATCAAATGTTGATGCCTATTTCGCTGATAATTTATTGGAACCAGGCCAACAGGTAATTGCCATTGGAAACTCTACCGGTAAGAAATTTGATGAAATGGGCGTGAAATATGCTTTGCCTTATTCGCCTGATGAAATTGGATTGGCTGAGGCGGTGTTTGGGATTGAGATTAAGTAAGATTTAAGGTGTAAGGTTTAGGGTTGAGGGGTTAGCGTTTGAGGTTTAAAATAACTAAGTCTTGATACCCGATACTATAATCTTGATACTAAATCTAAAAATCTGTGCAATCATCCGAAAGAAAAAATAAAAAGATATTCAGGTCTCGATACTTGATACTAAATACTTGATACAAATAAAATGTTAAATCGTCCGCGTAGATTAAGGAAAAACCCATTAGTGAGAGAGATGGTAGCCGAAACCCGGTTATCGAAAGATATGTTTGTGTACCCTTATTTTATAGTGCCAGGCAGCAATGTTACCCACGCTATTGATGCCATGCCAGGGGTAAACCATTATTCGGTTGATACTCTGGTTAAAGATGTAGCGGCCGGAATGAAAAAAGGACTCAACAAAATTATGCTATTTGGTGTTGGCGATGAAAAATCTGAAGACGCGAAATCTGCATATCATGATCATTCCTTGGTTCCAACTGCTGTTCGTGAATTAAAAAAACAGTTCGGTGATGATTTATATGTAATTACCGATGTTTGCGTTTGTTCTTATACTACCCATGGCCATTGCGGTATTTTAGAGAACGATTATGTCCAAAACGATAAAACAGTTGAGGTAATCGCTAAAATGGCTTTAACACATGCCGAAGCCGGTGCTGATATGTTTGCCCCGTCTGATATGATGGACGGAAGGATTGAGGCCATGCGAAATCTCTTAGATGAAAACGGTTTTGTTAATGCGGCCATTATGAGCCATGCCACGAAATTTGCTTCTGCTTATTATGGTCCTTTTAGAGAGGCTGCAGATTGTGCGCCAAGTAAAGGCGATAGGAAGGCTTATCAGATGGACTTCAGAAACCCGTTGGAAGCTTTACGAGAAGCGCAGCTGGATGAACAAGAGGGTGCTGATGTGTTAATGGTGAAACCAGGTTTAGCTTATCTGGATATTATTCAAAGGTTAAAACAAGATACCAATTTGCCAATTGCGGTTTATAATGTATCAGGCGAATACTCCATGGTAAAAGCAGCTGCAGAACGCGGTTGGATAGATGAACAAAAAGTAGTAATGGAAACTATGCATGCCTTTGCCCGTGCAGGGGCAAGTATTATTACCACTTACCATATTAAAGATATTTTAAATAACGACTGGATGTAATGAGGTGGAAGGTAGAGGGTTTGAAGGCGGAGGGTTTGGCCCCTCAAAACCTTTAACCTTCCACCTTTCAGCCTTCAACCTTAACAAAAATGTTAGATTCATTAAAGAAAATGTTTTCAGGCAACGAAGCCGATATCCCGGTAAATACAGGTAGTAAACCTGATATTTCTAGGGTGAAATCTGCCGAACTTTACGAAAAATCAAAAACGTATTTCCCCGGTGGGGTAAACTCACCTGTTAGGGCATTTAAATCTGTTTACGGTACACCACTTTTTATCGAAAAAGGTGATGGCTGTTATATATGGGATGCCGATGGTAATCAGTTTATCGATTTCTGTGGTAGCTGGGGGCCATTAATTTTAGGGCATAACAATCCTAAAATCCGTGAAAAAGTTACCGAGGTAATGCAGAATGGAATGAGCTTTGGTGCGCCAACAGCTTTGGAAAATGAATTGGCTGAGCTGATTATCAAAAACAACCGTTTTGTAGAGAAAATCCGTTTTACGAGTTCAGGTACCGAAGCGGTAATGTCGGCCATACGTTTGGCAAGAGGTTTTACCGGTCGCGATAAAATTTTAAAGTTCGAAGGCTGTTACCACGGTCATAGCGATTCGCTTTTGGTAAAAGCAGGTTCTGGTTTGGTTACTTTTGGTGAAACCTCTTCTGCAGGTGTGCCAAAATCTTTTGCTGAAGAAACCATCGTTGTACCCCTAAATGATAAAACAGCTATCGAACAAGCTTTTGCGCAGTTCAAAGACCAGATTGCTGCGGTAATTATTGAGGGTATTCCGGCAAATAATGGTTTGATTATTCAAGATGAAGAATATATTCATTTCTTGCGTAAAATCTGTACCGATAATGGTTCCCTTTTGATTTTAGATGAAGTTATTACCGGTTTCAGGGTAGGCTTTGAAGGAGCTGCGGCACATTATGGCGTTACACCTGATATTGTTACTTATGGCAAAATCATTGGTGGTGGCTTACCTGTTGGGATGTATGGTGCACGTGCTGAAATTATGGCACATATCTCTCCTGACGGTGGTGTGTATCAGGCAGGTACCTTGTCTGGAAACCCGGTGGCTATGGCAGCAGGCATTGCAACGTTAACAGAACTGAGCAAATCAAGTTTTTACAAAGATTTGAATACCAAAGCGCAAGAATTTGTAGCCAGTATTCAGCGTTTTGCAACCGCACGTAACTATAAATTTAAGGTATTTACCATTGGTTCTATCTTCTGGTTTGCTTTTACCGATAAAGATAAAATCAAATCGGCAGATGATATTGATGCCAGCAGCATGGAGAAGTTCAAGATTATGCACCGTGAGTTATTGAATAGAGGAATTTATTTAGGCCCATCGGGATATGAAGTTGGTTTCGTATCTTCAGCACATACTAAGATCGAATTGGAGAAAGCGAAACGTGCTATTTTTGAAGCGTTAGATTTAGTGTTTAAGAAATAAGGCTTTTTTGTTTAACCACAGAGGACGCTGAGTTTTCACAGAGAACAAAGAGGTTGTTAACCATAAAAGACATATAAAAAAATATAAGTTGGGCTATAAAACTTTTAGAGAATGGTACCATCCTTAACTTTAATGAGGCTACCTGGAAAAGTGGGGCAATAAAACAATCTGTGCAATCCAGAAAACTGTGTAATCAACCCGAAGGAAAAATCGACGAATGAAGAAATCTATAATTATATTTTACGCATTATTGCTTTACGCACTAATTCAACTCATCTCGTGGGGAACACTGGTGGTGCGTTTGCAGCCAAGCCGAATGACCATGATTATGGGCGAAGGTTCGGTGTTTTTATTTTTGCTCTGTATCGGCGGTTATTTCCTTCATCAATCGTTAAAACGCGAAGATAAATTGAGGGAACAGCAGCAGAACTTTCTGATGTCAATTACACACGAACTGAAATCGCCTTTGGCGGCGATAAAACTTTCTATCCAAACCATTGTTAAACGTGATTTGGATAAGGCACGCCAAACTTCATTGCTTAACAATTCGTTAAAAGATATTGAGCGCTTGGATGATCTGGTTGAAAATATGTTGTTGGCCACCAAAATTGAAAACCGTTCCTATACTTTTCCGAAGGAAGAATTTAACTTCTCGGAACTGGTATATAAAATCACAGATAGGTTACAGGTTCATTCTTGTGGATGCGAGCAGATTATAAATGCTAAAATTCAGCCAAATTTGCAGTTAGTGGGTGACAAATTTGCCTTATCGTCAGTGGTAACCAATTTAATTGAGAATGCGGTGAAGTATTCGAACCCTTGTGATGAGATAAATGTGCATTTAAACAAAGTTGACGGGCATATTCAATTAAGTGTGGTGGATCAGGGGCCGGGTATTTCAGATGCCGAAAAAATGTTGATATTTGATAAGTTTTACCGCGTTGGTAACGAGAATGTCAGAAAAGCGAAAGGAACAGGTTTAGGCTTGTTTATTGTGAAGGAGGTTTTACAATACCATGATGCAGATATTACAGTAAAAGACAATCTGCCCCAAGGAAGTATTTTTGAAGTAACATTTAGTTAATCTCAATTATGTCACAAAAATTAAGAATTCTATTGGTAGAAGACGAGGATCACTTGTTAGATGCTATCAAATTAAACCTCGAACTTGAGGGTTATAAAGTTCACGCCGTTAAAGATGGCAAAACCGCTCTTAAAATTTTTAAAGAAGAACGCTTTAATCTAATTATTTTAGA